>ERZ1026898.219-NODE-219-length-38428-cov-22.646470_pt1 | contig 38428 bp, 29 predicted proteins | sample MGYA00380178_ERZ1026898 | MGnify/ENA primary metagenome ERZ1026898 (study PRJEB33269, sample SAMEA4719814) | human gut metagenome | biome: human-associated habitat; feature: organic feature; material: feces | place: Cameroon | collected 2013-10 ...
AGATGCTCTTCGGCCAGAAGACGGAAAGGTGCCGCCTTCCCGAAAAGCCCGGGGAGCAGTGGAGAATGCGACAAGTTATGTCGTCAACTACAAGAAGAGCGCTGACGCAGAGTGGACTGAAGTAAAGGCCTCCGGAGCAAGCTGTCTTGTAAAGGGATTGAAAGACAACACCTCATACGATTTCCGTGTGGCTTCCGTAAGAAGCAACAAGCAGTCTGAGTTCAGTTCTGTAGCCAGCTTCACAACCCCTGAGATAACTTGGGAATACCCTCTGAGTATCACAGACGGAGAGACCTTCGCGTCTTGGATCACTTCGGGAGCGGAGTTCACCACCGCCGGAAATGTCATCAACATCGATGGAAACATTGATCTTACCGGCAAGGACTTCACTCCGGCAGCAGCCTTCGCGGGTACTCTTAACGGTAACAACCACAGTATAAAGGTAGCGGCCGCCACGGCTCTCTTCAATAGCGTCAGCGGCAGTATCAGCAACCTCACCATTGAGGGAACTGTAACCGCCAACCTTGAGGTCAACAGCAGTGTTGGTCATCCGCTTGCAGCCCTCGCTCTTGTCTCGACAGGAAACATCACCAACTGCACCAACAAGGCTAACGTTGCAATGAAGTCTTCAGGTGTGCTTGGAAGCCCTGTCATCGCAGGACTCGTGGCATTCCAGAATGGAGGCACATTCTCTAACAACACGAACTCCGGAGACATCACCCTTACCCACGGCGGTACAGCCAACGCATCAATTACAGGATTCAACAGGAAGCCGTTTGCTGTCGCCGCAGGTGTTGTCGGAGTCATCGTTAACGCCACGGCCGAGAACTGCGTGAACAACGGAGCTGTCAAGGTCGGCTGCACAAATGTTCCAAGCATCGCCGCCCGTCATTACATCGGTGGTGTAGTCGGAACCCCGGAAGACGCTGTCATAAAGAACTGCACGAACAACGGAGCTGTCACAGGAGACTTCACGGATGCCACCAAGAGTGCCCAGAAACAAGTTTGGGTCGGTGGTGTTGTAGGAGGTAGAAATGGTGATGTCAAGACTGTTGACGGAGCACTCATCGACGGTTGCAAGAATTACGGGACATGTACGCTTATAGCCGAAAATGATGCCAACAACTATCTTGCTGGTATAGCAGGACAAGCCACTGTCGAAGCAAAGGGAGATAAATATTCATCTGCGGAAAGTACTTTCAAGAAGATAGTCAACAGCCACAATTATGGTAAACTTATCAAGAAAGGTGCTGGTGGATGCCGTCTCGGTGGAGTATCTGGAGGAGCCGCCACACTGGACAATTGCTCTAATGAAGGTGAAATCATCGTTGAAGGCATCAATGGCAAGGGTGCCGTCGGTGGAATAGTAGGCTATCCTACACAGGCTGCCCATCCGATAACCAACTGTAAGAATACAGGTAAGCTCACCAGCATCGCAGCCACAGCTTTCGCCATGGGAGGCATCGGCGGACAAGGCGGAAACACCAACCAGTCTTGGTCCGGATGTACCGTTAACTGCACAATCAGCGGACAGTCCGCCAACCTTGTCGGAATGGTTATAGGCACAGCCAAGACACTGTCCAAGAAGACTATCACACTTGGCACAGCCGACGCCCCGATCAAGGTAAGCGGAAGCATCAACGGCACAACTATCACCGCGGATAATATTTCAAAATATATCTCCAGCGATGGAGTGCGGGATGCAAACGGAAACATCGCTACCGCTGGTGGTAAAGATGGTAAGGGAACCATTGCAGCCGCAAATGTAGTCTTCGGCAAATAATCCGAACACTCTATATTTATTATAAGGGGATGGCCATTCGGTCATTCCCTTTTTCTGTTTGCATGTGGTCCCAGTTATTTTGTTTGCCGGCTGTGCTGCCACTCACCGGTACGCTTCGACAGGCTACGCGACCAACACCGACCAAAGCCCTGAGCAACTGAACGCAACCGAAGCGCGATGCCACTTCGAGAATATGGCGACTCACAGTCCGGACGAACATAGTCGTTTACTGAATCTTTTACCGCTTTCCCGGCAACTATCCGCAATTCTCTGAATATCACAGGGTGTAGTACCACCGCTTGATTCTGAGAAAGTTACAAACGTATTCCGGTCATTCCGGGAGGGCAACGCTTTCGAAATATATTCATTAGCAACAGATTACAAATCACGCTTCCGTTGGAGCATTCCGGTGCCATTGACATAGTCAAGATCCAGCCATATTTCAGTCCCATATTCCAAAGATCATCTTCCCCACTCTTCACTGCGACATCCTTCATCCGACCCCAGCCGTAGCGTTCTCGGGCGACAAAATCCCCTCAAAATGTTCCCGCAGAGGGACGAACGGCCCTCCCGGGCGACGTTTCCGGCCGATATCGCCGCCCAACAGATCTTCGTCGGCAAATCAACCGCCAACAAGTATGCGCCACACGCCATCCATGATTAAAGGCAAGGTCAAAAGAAAAAATATTTCTGTTTTTTAAGTCGATTTTTCTGTTTCTTTTCATTTTTTACGTTTACAATGCCGATATTGCGGACATCCAACAAAATATGCCTCAGGGGCATAAGTTTAACCATTAATCATTCTTTAACTATGAAGAATTCGAAAAACATGGCTTCCATAGTCAATGACATGGCCGCCGAACAGAAGAACAGCAGTGTTATCGGACAGGTGTCCTTTAATGATGAGGAGCGAGAGTACAGAAAGCGCTACAACCACTGCCGGAGACTTATGGAAAAGCGGGAGCTCTTCCGGAGCATGACAGAGGAGGAGAAGGACGAGCTGGCGAGAAAGATGGCGGTGTCCGAATATCTTGACCTCACTTGCGACTGGGCCTTTAAATATGTGTTCCAGAGCCATCCAAATCTTCTCATCCTGCTCCTCAACGACATCCTGCAGGAGAGCATCAAGTCGGTAGAGTTCCAGAACACCGAGCGGCTCGGCCTGGAGCCTATTGACAAGAAGGTTGTTTTCGACCTGCTATGCAAGACCTCCGACGGCAGGACGTTCCTGTGCGAGATGCAGAAGACATCCCGCTCCGACCAGAGGGACAGGTTGTTCTACTACGGTTCCAGACTTGTCACCGAACAGATGAAGGCCGGTGGCAAGAAATATGTCCTGTCGCCCGTCAAAATCGTCTGCATCATGAACTACGAGGACTCGCACCCCGGCTCGCCGGATGACAAGATACTCTACCAGTACCATACCTTGGAGATTGAGACCGGTGAGCCGTTCGGCAACCAGATGACATTCCATCTGCTGGAGCTTCCGAGGATCATGCGATATGCCGAGGAATATGACAGTCCGGTCGCCGGATGGTGCAGGATATTCAGAAATTTCAGTATCTTTGCAAAGACCGCCGCGGCGAAAGGCTCCTGGTTCAAAGAACTGGAGGGGGCGATGCGCATCCGCGGCCTGAGTGACGAGCAGATAGAAAGTTATTTCAGCGATATGATTTCAAAGGATGAGATGCTGCCTTACCTTGAGGGTAGCGAGCAGCAGGGCTACCGCAGGGGACTTCGAGAGGGAAAAGACAAATGGCTGGCCGAAGGCAGAACTGAAGGCCGAACTGAAGGAAAAGCCGAAGTGGCAAAGGCACTGCTGGCCATTGGCATGCCTGTTGAGCAGATCGTCAGCGTCACAGGGCTGACCGCCGAGCGGATCATGGCGCTCAAGTAGATTCGCCACGTTCCTATATTAGTCAACGAAAACCGAAAATTAATAATATCATGAAAAGATTAACCGCAGCGCTTATGCTGTCTCTGGCCGTTTTCACAGCGACGGCGCAGAGCAAGAAAGTGGAGTACAAATTCACGGAGGCCTCTGACCTCACAATGGTGGGCAAACTCATGCCGGACACACCGAATCCTTACCACAGGGTTGACACGGTGAAGTTCAAGGGGTTCACCAAGAGCGAGAACAAGCAGGTGAGGATGTCCGCCGGACTATCGGTGGCATTCAAGACCGACTCTAAGACAATCACCATCAAGACCAAATATGAGGACAGAAGTTTCCCTGTCAACACGGGTGGACTGTCAGCGCGCGGCTACGATCTCTACATCAGGAAAGACGGCAAATGGCTCTGGGCAGCCTCCGCTGTCGCCAAGGACAACAAGCCGGACGACAATGTGACCATCATCAAAGACATGGACGGAACCATGCACGAGTGCCTTCTCTACCTGCCGGTGTTCAGCGAGGAGTCCTCAATCAAGATCGGTGTCGAGAAAAACGCGACAATCGAGGCTATTGACAACCCGTTCCGTCACAGAATCGGAATCTTCGGCTCCAGCTTCACCCACGGCACAAGCACCTCCAGAGCCGGAATGTCCTATCCTGACCAGCTCAGCCGCATGACCGGACTTCAGTTCCTCAGCCTCGGATGCTCGGGCAACAGCAAGCTCCAGACCTATTTCGCCGACGTGCTCTGCGCCGCCGACGTGGACGCCCTTGTATTCGACGGATTCTCCAACCCAGAGGCCCCGATGATCAAGGAAAGACTCTTCCCGTTCATCGAGAGGATCCAGAAGGCTCATCCTGACATTCCCCTGATCTTCCAGCGCACAATCCGTCGCGAGTACCGCAACTTCAACACGGACAGGGACAACAACGAACGCGTCAAGACAGCCATGGCCGACAGCCTGATGGACATCGCGGTGAAGAAGTACAAGAATGTCTACTACATCAAGACGACCTGCGCCACATCAGAAGACCACGAGGCCACAGTCGATGGAGTCCATCCTTCAGACTATGGCTACACCCTTTGGGCCAAATCCATCGAGAAGCCGATCAAGAAAATCCTGAAGAAATACGGAATAAAATAGTTCACATGAATTATCATGGAAGGAGGATTTAGGCAACCTGCGCTTTGCGCCCTGTCCGGGTAAATGGTTGCCAAAATCCTCCTCCCATGATAATAAGAAGGTCATATAAAAACAGGACGGCTGAAGATATCTTTTGCCGCCCTGTTAATTATATACGCAAATACTGAATCTACTTTTTCTTGTCGAACTTCATGCTCTTGATCTTGGCGCCGGTCTCGTCGAAGAAATCCAGACGGATGCCGCTCTTGTCAACCACGGCGTCGATGCGCTGTCTGTTGGCGTTGCAGAGGACCGGGAAGTCAGCACCGATGGTGTTCGCCTCATTGAAGCGGTATTTATGAATATGAGCGCAGAGCATCAGGTCAAGGCCTGTGCCATTCAACGTCGGAACGAAATACTTGCTGACCATCACGTTGCCATGCCAACCTTTTTCGGACGGAGGAATATGGCAGAACGCTACCCTCATCCCGGCGTTCTTATATTCATCACTCGCCACGACACCTTTCAGCCATTCGGCTTCTTCCTTGACGTAGTCCTCTGTGATCATGATGTTCAGATTCCGGATGTCACTGTCAACCTTGTCCTCTCCAGAGTCGAGGAACAGGAAGAAGAACTTCCCATAAGAGGCCGTGTAGTACGTCCTTCCGGTTGAGGTCTGGTAGTAGTCAAGGTACTTGATGGCATCGTTGCCTCTGTACTCGTGGTTGCCGCGGCAGAGATAAAGAGGGGTGTCCGAAGCGAAAAGTTTGGACGCGGTGTTCATGTAGTGCATGCGGATCTCGGCGACGCTGTCTATGGCCGAGGTCATGTCCCCGTTGAAGCAGACGAAATCATACTTGTCCTTGGCATCCTTGAAAAGAACCTGCATCACGGAGTCGTGCTCGTGCATGTCATTCACCACGGCGAACTTGACCTTGTCATATTCAAGAGCCTTGGTGGTCACTTTAGTAGGTCTTTTCTTCAAATCCAGTCCATAGCCCTCGTCGTAGAGGATCCTGGCTCTGTTCTCCTGTGAGAGAACACCTTGGCACATGACGCGGTACCTGTAGGTGGTACCCGGCTTCAGCCCGGAGACCGTCACCTTGTGGAGCGTGCCGATCGGTTTCCTGCCCATTCCCCTGAGGTCGAAATATTTAGGCCTCTCCACATTATAGAAATTTGTGCCATCGTCCGGCGCGAGTTCTATCCATCCCACAGCAGGACCATTTGTGGTCCATACCACCGTGAAGCTGTTCTCGGTGACATTCTGCAGATAAGGGCCACAGTTTACCTTTACCTGCGCGGCCGACAGCACAGCGATGCCCGCCAGCAGCAAAAATGATAATATTCGTTTCATATCTATTGAATATTCCAGCAAAGCAATTCCATGCCAACTCACTTGTTATCAAGGACAATGTTTGCTAAAGGGGCGCTTTTATATTCTTTCAACCTCTTTGTAGGCATTGACAATCTCCGCAACCATCGGGTCCTCCGCCTTGAGTCCGGTGATCTCGGAAACAGCAGCCTCCAGTCCCTTTGACTTGATCAGGTCGAGCATCTGGACGCTCTGCGGATCCTCAGGATTGTCGAAATGCAGGGCCGCGCCGACACCGAGCAGAATCTTGTCGTAAGGAAGGCCGAAGCTCTTGGCGGTCATGGCCGGCTTGACCAGCCTGTCGTCCGGAGAGAGCTTGCGCATAGGCTCGCGCCCGACACGGTTCACGTCATCCTGAAGGTAAGGGTTGCGGAAACGTCCGATGATTTTCTCTATGTACTTGAAATGCGCCTCGTGATCGAAACCGAACTGCTTCACGAGAGCCTCGCCGCTCTGCTGCATGGCGGCGTGGACGGTCTCATAGACCTCGGGGACAGCGATGCTGTCTGTGATTGTCGTGCAACCTTTCATCTTGCCAAGATATGCGGTGATGGCATGGCCGGTGTTCAGAGTGAACAACTTGCGTTCGATGTAGGCCAGAAGGTTGTCCGCCATATTCATACCCTCAACTTTCGGGGCAGGTCCGACGAAGGCTTTCTCTTCCACATTCCACTCGTAGAATCTCTCCACGGCAACATCAATAGGGTTCTCGCTCCTTACCGGAGGTACGATGCGGTCAACCGAGCAGTCCGGGAATCCTACATGCTCTGCGCACCAAGCCTTCTGAGCCTCATCCAGATGAGAGTAAACCGCCTCCTTAAGGCGCGATGAAGCCATGAGCCCGTTCTCACACGCGATGATGTTCAGAGGAGCGTCTATTCCCGAATCCTTGCGGGCGATGATTCCTTTGGCGATCGCAGGAGCGATGAACTGGAGGATTCTGAGACCAACGGCAGTCGTGATCAGATCTGCCTCTTTGATTTTCTCCACCACGGCGTCCGTTGACGAATCCACGGCTGAAACTCCCGAGATGAGAATATCCTCGCTCTCCACATCCTTGATGTGCACGGTATATTGCCCGTCCGCATTGATCCTGTCAACTATCTCCTTGTTGACATCCGCAAACACTACCTGATAGCCTGATTTCGAGAGCACCGCCCCGATGAATCCACGGCCGATGTTTCCGGCTCCGAACTGAATTGCTGTTTTCATTTGTCTTTGATTTTTACAGCCGGCAGAATCGCGTCATACGAAATCCGCCGGCCAATTATTTTATTTAAAAATATGATAGGCCGATTGAGAATCAACCTTACTACAAAGATACGAAAATCGGCCGAATAATTGTCTCCTTGCGATATTTTGGCTAATTTTGAGGATACAAAACGAATTAGGAAATGACAAGAAGATTATTCAGGAACATTGCCGGAGCATTGGCGGCTCTGGCTCTTATGCCTCTCACCTCTCCTGCATCCTATGCCCAAGGGATGCTCACCGAGAAGAACTCTCAAACAATCAAGAATGTAGAGTTGAGTGCTGACATAGTTGTCGCCGGCGGTGGACTTTCCGGAGTCTGCGCAGCTGTGGCTGCGGCAAGGCACGGCGCGACCGTGGTCCTCGTACAGGACAGGCCAGTCCTCGGAGGAAACGCATCCAGCGAGATCAGAATGGGAATTGTCGGAGCAAAGGGAGATCAGAACGCCGAGGCCGGCCTGCTGGAGGAGATGCAGCTGCGGAACTTCCGTTTCAATCCTCTGCTCCGCTACACCCTCTGGGATGACGCGATCTACTCAACGGTGGTCATGGAGCCGAACATCAAACTCCTCCTAAACACATCCGTAGAGGATGTCGTGATGGACGGAGACAAGATCGCCGCCATCAAGGCCTGGAATGTGAACGCCTACACGAAGTATCTTATAAAGGGTACGATTTTCGCCGACTGCACAGGCGACGGCATCCTCCGCCTTTCCGGAGCCGAGTTCCGTCACGGACGCGAGCTGCCGAGCGAGTTTGACGAGACCTTCCTCGACGAAGGCGGCGACGCAAAGACAATGGGCAACTCCATCCTGCTTCAGCTCCGCAAGACAGACGAGGATCATCCGTTCACCGCTCCCGAATGGGCTTACCATTTCACGGACGATGACTTCAACTACGACAAGCCGAAGTCCACGATCCCGGGAGTGAAGTTCAACTACAAGAAGCCTTTCCCGAAAGACAACAACTTCTGGTGGATCGAGTTCGGCGGCAACCTGAACACAATCTTCGACGCCAACGACATCCAGTACGAGCTCAAACGCATCGCCTACGGTGTCTGGGAATATATGAAAAACAATCCTGACGGCCGCTGCAAGAACTACGACCTCGACTGGATCGGCTCGCTTCCGGGCAAGCGTGAGTCCACCCGCTACATCGGACCGCACATCCTGACCCAGAACGATGTCATGTCAGGCGGACATTTCCCTGACGTGATCGCCTACGGCGGATGGACACTTGACAACCACCACCCTGACGCTTTCCACAGAAAAGGAATATTCTCGGTCGAGCACACCACTCCGGAACGTTTCGGAATCCCGTTCGACTGCCTCTACTCGGTCAACGTGCCTAACCTGATGTTCGCCGGACGAGACATCTCCGCCACCCACATGGGACTGTCCTCAACCAGAGTGATGTCCACCTGCGCCCTTCTCGGACAGGCTGCCGGAACCGGAGCCGCACTCGCCATCAAATACGGCACAACCCCGGCCGGAGTCCGCAAGGATCACATCGCCGAGCTTCAGGACATGCTTGAGGACGATGACAGCATGCTGCCTTACAGATGGAGAAAGCCATCAGAACTCACCATGTCTGCAACCACAGCCGAGGCCAACCTGCCTCTTCGCAACGGCGTGGACCGCAAATGGGACGGAGAGGACAACGGTGTCTGGGTCGCTCCGGGCGACGAAAGCATCGTCTACAGTTGGAAGAAGCCTGTCACACTTAATGGTGTCCGCATCATCTTCGACTCCGATTTCAAGTACAGAAGCAAAAGAATGCGCAAGCTTGAGGCCACAACAGAGCGTGTCGAGATGCCTAAGATGATGGCAAAGGGCTTCAAGGTCGAGGCAAAGGTGAAAAACGAATGGGTTACCCTCTACGAGGACACCGACAACTACCTCCGCCTGAGGCACATCAAATTCGACGAGCCGGTCAAGGCCAAGGAACTGCGCCTCGTGGTGACATCCACATGGGGCGCCGAACAAGCGCACATCTTCGCCTTCGATGCGAAATAGGACATATTCATTGAATATGAAAACCGCCGTGAAGGATCACAACTTCGCGGCGGTAGTTTTTTTATGAATATTCAGAAACAACCTCTTAGAAGCTGTTTTGTTTGAAGGTTTGAGAGTGAAAAACTTCTAACAATTCAAAACAGCTTCTTACTCCTGGTTTTCAGCGTAGCCGTCAGTCTTCTTGTTCCAAAGAGTGAGCAGAGTGACGAGACCGAGGGCGGCGACAAATATCATGATCTTGAACACTCCCTCCCAACCGAACTTAGGATTGTCGGCGATGTGGCCGAACACGAATCCAGAGATAATAGGGCTGAGGTAGGTCACGAAACCGATGATTCCGTTGGCCGAGGAGGCTCCGCGGCGGGTCACCTGATTGGACGCGACCACCCCGATGAGAGCCTGAGGCCCATAGAGGAAGAAGCCTACGCAGGCGAGCACGAGCATCAGCAGGACTGGGCTTGTGGAGGCAGGCAGGAGGCAGAACACGGTGAGGAACACCATCACGCCGATCATGCACAGCGCACAGGTTCTCTGGGCCTTGCTGTGGAAGATCTTGTCGGAGACAACTCCGGCCACAAGCATTCCGACAACTCCGAAGGCTTCAAAGATGGCGACCGTCCAGGCTGAAAGCGCCGGAGACAGTCCACGGCTTTCCTGAAGGAATGAAGGGCCCCAGTCAAGCACGGCCATACGCACGATATAGACAAAGAAGTCAGCCAATGTCAGAATCCACACGATAGGGTTTTTGATGACCTTGTCGATGATGAACCGCCTGAACTCTTTCTTCTCGGCTGCGTCATGTTTGTCCGCCACCTTCGTGCCTTCCAATTCAGGAAGTCCGACAGACTTAGGCGTGTCCCTCAGGGTCACGATGATGAAGATCACCCCAAGGACCGCTATCGCGGCAGGAATCCAGAAAGCCCATTGCCACGATCCGATGTGCTGCAAGGCGGAATCCACATAGGCCTGAGCCGCGGCCGGATCCATAGAAGCCGTGATGTTCGCGGTGTTCTCAGCCACACGGGCGCGAACCTCGGCGTCTGCGCTCATGTCCACTCCCGTGTGCCCCATGATGTAGCCGCAAAGGACAGCCACAAGGAAAGCCCCGACGGAATGTGAGGTGTTCCAGATCGACATCTTTGTCGCAAGCTCGTGAGGTGGCACCCAGTGGGTTATCAGACGGTTGCAAGGAGGGAAACCGCATCCTTGGAACACATTGTTGATAACATAAAGCACGGCGAAGAGTATCACAAGATAATGGACAAACTCAGGGCCGTAGTCCGCTCCCACAAAGTAGGCGCAGATCATCGCTCCCGCTCCGAACAGGAGGTTCACAAACGCGCTGACGGACAACCCGGTGACAAGATGCCAGCGGCCGTTGAGACGGTCGGCCAGGAAGCCGTTTATCAACTTGGACACGCCATACATGAAACTTGCTATGGCGAGGATCGCCCCGAACGTGGCCTTGGTGATGCCATATTCAGCGGTCAGACCTGGAATGGCGAAAGAAAAGTTCTTGCGTACAAGATAGAAAATCGAGTAGCCGATCATCGTCCCGATGATTGTGCGCCACTGCCAGTACTGGAATCGTTTTTTTTGTTCTTGTGTCATCATATTGAAAGACTCCCGGATTTTCGGAAAATCCTACAAAGATAATCTTTTTCCGCCGATTGTTGAACACGAATTTCACCGAAAATTCCTACCTTTGCAGTCACTTTCCACAGACTTTACGCTTCCCGTCCCGACCTTTCGGTCTGAACCAGGCGTCGGTAAGGAGACATATTAATACAAGGACATCATGGACAGACAGACAGAAAAGAAGTATAACTACTGGCAGTGGCGCACCCTGATCACGCTGATGATCGGCTATGCGCTGTATTACTTCGTCAGAAAACATTTCAGCGTGGTCATGCCCGCGCTTGAGGCGGAATTAGGAATATCCAAGGTCCAGTTGGGCATATTCCTGACCCTTAACGGCATCATCTATGGAATCTCCCGCTTCGTCAACGGGTTTATGGCCGACAGGTTCAGCCGTAGGAAACTTATGACCCTCGGTCTCGTGTTGTCAGCCGTGACCAATCTTGTCATCTGCTTCAGTCCGTCCATGAACTCGTTCATGAATGTGCTGGACACCGAGGGCAAGGCCACGATGACGCTGGTTTACATCATCGGTACCCTGTGGGTTCTCAACGGTTACTTCCAGGGCATGGGCGTGCCGCCGTGCATCAGCCTTATGTGCCACTGGATCAGACCTTCAGAGCTCGCCACCAAGCAGTCCATCTGGAACGCATCACATTCCATCGGAGCCGGTCTCATCAGCGTGATCTGCGGATTTCTCCTTAAGCACTACGGCTACAGCGCATGGCAGCTCTGCTTCGCTGTTCCCGCCGCCATCGCCCTCGTGGGCGCCGTCGCGCTGTTCTTCACATTGAAGGACACACCATCGTCCGTAGGGCTTCCTGAGATTGAGGACATGGACAAGGACGAGAAGTCGGAAGATAAAGCCTCAGAACCCTCGCTGGCCGACAATATGTCCGGAAAGTCTTTCAAATCCTTTGTCAACCGGATGGTGTTCGCCAACCCCCTGATCTGGATTCTGGCTGTGTCCAACTTCTGCATCTATGTTGTCCGTTTCACGATCCTTGACTGGGGTGCGACTTTCCTGACGCAGTACAAAGGCATGGAGATCTCGACGGCCGGTACTGTCGTGGCAGCCTCCGAACTGGTCGGCGGCATCGCCGGAATGTTGCTGGCGGGATGGTTCACGGACAAGTTCATGAAGAGCCGCGCGCACAGGACCTGCTTCATCTGCACGGTCGGCGCCACCCTGTCGTTCTTCCTGTTCTGGAAATCCCCCGCCGGGATGCCTTGGCTCTCCGCCATATTCATCTGTCTGTCGAGCTTCTTCATCTACGGACCGCAGGCCCTTCTCGGCACCTCAGCCTCGCAGCAGGCCACCAAGCACGCCTGCGCCACCGCCAACGGCATCTTGGGAATATTCGGGTACGCCAGCACAGCCATCTCCGGTGTGACCTTCGGCTACCTCGCCGAGCATTTCGGATGGGATTCCGTGTTCCTCGTCTCTGTGATAATCGGTCTGGTCGGCGCCGCTGTGGTCGCCCTGATGTGGAAAGCCCCCGCCGACGGCTACGCCAAAGCCGAAAAGGTCATGGCTGAGATCACTGGATCCGAACAATAAAATAAGCCCGGTCGCCATTTGGCTTCCGGGTTTAATTTTACGCAATCATATTCATCTACAAAGTTTCAGTGGCAACAGGTTCCGCCGATGTGGCCTTGGCGGCGCGGGCGACCTCAAGGGCGGCGTGTTCGGCTTTGGCGCGCTCCACGGAGACGGACTTCTTCAAGACAAAGCCGGAGCCGAGGTATTTGGTGCGGACATCCTCGTCGGCTGCGAGGGACTCCGGAGTGCCCTGCTGGAGAATCGTGCCTTCGTAGAGCAGATAGGCGCGGTCCGTGATCGCAAGAGTCTCACCTACATTATGGTCAGTGATGATGACACCGATGTCCTTATACTTCAGTTTAGCGATGATGAACTGGATATCCTCCACGGCGATCGGATCGACTCCGGCAAACGGCTCGTCAAGCAGGATGAATTTCGGGTCGATGGCAAGCGCGCGGGCGATCTCGCAGCGTCGTCTCTCGCCTCCGGAAAGCTGGATTCCAAGGCTCTTGCGCACCTTCGAGAGATTGAACTCGTTGATCAGATCCTCAAGTCTCTCCTGCCTCTCAGCCTTGGACATATCCGACATCTCCATCACGGACATAATGTTGTCCTCCACGGACATCTTACGGAACACGGAAGCCTCCTGCGGCAGATAGCCGACACCTTTCTGAGCCCTTTTGTACATAGGGAGCTCCGTAATGTCCTCATCATCAAGGAACACACGTCCTCCGTTCGGAACTATCTGCCCTGTAATCATATAGAAACTGGTTGTCTTCCCGGCTCCGTTAGGGCCGAGAAAACCAACAATCTCTCCCTGGTTAATCTCCATTGAAACGCCTTTCACGACGGTTCTGATGCCATATTTCTTGACAAGGTTCTCGCAATGAAGTTTCATCTTATCTCAAATCTATTTGTCAACCACTATTTTGTCTCAAGGCCGAAATCCTTGATCAGATTCTGGACCTCACCATTCTGTCCCATCAAGGCAGTGGCCTTCTCCTGATCGGTGTAAGGCTGCACTCCCTTGTCCGCCATAGGCACAACCCCGACCTCAAGACGAAGTTTGGAGGAGCCGACCTTTTTCTGCAAATTTCCTTCCAGATCCATAAGCCGGTTCGCCCTTATCCATTTCTCCTGAGCATCATTGCTGACCTTGAACGTCAAGACCTTGTAACCGTCCTTCATCTCGACACTCACATCTGCGTTCTGAAGGGTGTTTGCCAGACGCGGGCTTGAGGCATATTCAGCCGGAACAGTCTTCCAGGCGTTCAAAAGCACCTCGTCATCTGGAATCGCATCCTCAATCACTACCGCTTGTTTCTCGACTTTCTTAGTCTCCTCCTCTTGCATTATCGAGTTCAGGGACAGCGCCGCGCCCGTCTTGGCAGGTTTTCTTCTCGCACGGGAAGCCGGACTCTCCGCCGCGGCAGCCGGAGAGCCAGTACTCTCAACCGGTTTCACATTACCTTCCGCAGCCTCCGAATCACTCTTTTCGGCAATAGACCCTGTCGAAGCCGCGGCAGGGCTAGCTGGAGCGGCAATCACTTCGACAGGCTCAGTGACCTGCTTAGGGGCTGTTTGGACCACTGGTGCGGAAACAGGTCTGGACGCGTCCGGAGCCTTCATCAGGAAACTAAGCTTCATCAAGGCGAACTCTATGTGAAGTCTCGGATTAACAGCCTGCTTATAACCCGCCTCACAGGCTGTGGTGACCGCCAACGCGTCATAAAGGAACTTCAGCGAACAACGGGAAGCCTGCTCCACGTACCTGGTCTTCAACGATTCCGGCAATTCAAGCAAAGCGTCAAGCCCGCCGTTCTTCGTCACCATCAGATCCCTGAAATGCGAGCTCAGAGCCGCACAGAAATGAAGTGCGTTGAACCCTTTGGAAAGAATCTCGTCAAACTTGAGCAGCGCCGTGCCGTAATCTCCCGCCAGAAAAGCGTCCACAAGATTGAAACTGTAGTCATAGTCAAGCACATTGAGGTTCTTCAGGACCTCCTCGTACTTCACATCGGTCCCGCAGAACGCCACCGTCTGGTCGAAGATCGTAAGTGCGTCACGCATAGCCCCGTCGGCTTTCTGCGCTATCACGTGCAAGGACTCATCGTCAATATTCACACCCTCCTTCCCCGCTATCATCCTGAGGTTGCTGACGATGTCCGGCACAGAGATCCTGTTGAAATCGTAGGTCTGACAACGCGAAAGGATCGTCGGCAGAATCTTATGCTTCTCAGTCGTCGCAAGAATGAATATGGCGTGTGCCGGCGGCTCCTCCAGCGTCTTGAGGAAGGCGTTGAACGCCGCCGTGGAGAGCATATGCACCTCGTCTATGATGTAAACACTGTACTTGCCCACCTGCGGCGGAATCTGCACCTGGTCCATCAGGTTCTTGATGTCATCCACACCGTTGTTGGACGCGGCGTCCAATTCGTGAATACAATAGGACCGCCCCTCCTGGAAGGACCGGCAGGACTCACACTCGCCGCAAGGCTCCATATCCGGCGAAGGATTGGAGCAGTTGATGGCCTTTGCGAATATCCTGGCCGTGGTTGTCTTCCCCACTCCGCGCGGCCCGCAGAACAGGTAGGCGTGCGCCAGTTTCCCCCTGATGATGGAGTTCTTCAGGGTCTGGGCGATGTTGTCCTGACCGATAAGGGACTCGAACGAGTCAGGACGATATTTTCTTGCCGATACGATGTATTCAGACATAACAGCGTTCAAATCTTAGGGAGTGGTTGTCCGCACCAAGTTTTGTAAGGCAAATTTACGCAATATTTCGTACATTTGTGTCGCGCGGCACGAAGTATGGAACTTTTTGTCCGTCGGAACGGCGCAAGCCTTGGCATTACGGGACTTGCACTTTGCTTAAAAACTAAAAAACAAACAGATATGAGACGTACACTAACGATATTGGCTTGGACCATCACCGGCCTGCTGCTTACCACCGACATATTCGGACAGGCGCAGATCACCACAAGAAGGGAGAAGCTCAAGGATTTCACCACCAAGACGACAAAGGTCGTGCTGACCGGAGACGAGTTCCTTGACGAAGCATTGAAGGAAAGCGTCGCGTCCACCTGGACCATCTCTCCTTACGAGTTCTGCACCAATGAGGAGTTCGAGAGCCTCAAGACCAATGCGAGCTACTATTTCCTGCTGGTTGTCAAAGGCCAGTTCCGCAGGGAATCCGAACCGGGAATCGATATGCTGACCCTTGTCAAGGGCGGAGAGGGCGCGGACAAATCCATCAGTGATATGTTCGAGGTCGTGACATTCCCTCTGCGCTCGACCGAGGATCCGTCCGGACGCGAGTTCGTGCTCCTGCCGGCCTTCCTCAAAATCATCCAGGACCACACCTCCGGACTTACCGAAACAGAGATGAAGGCATATTCAAACATCGGGGCCAAAGACACCAAGAAACTGAAGATCAAAAGGATATTCTTCTGGTCCGAGGATCTGGCCCCACAGGTTGACGAACAGACAAAGCGTTCGTTGGACGAGGATATTCTCATCAATGACGATGAGGACGAGGTTGACGAGATATTCAACGAGGGGACTTTCAACGCGGTTGTAAGTTATGTAGTGGCTCCGTCCGAGCCTGTCAACGGTTCCATCTGCTACAAGATGCTCATCGGGGCGGACAACCACGAGCTGTACTATTTCAAAAAGCACAAGATAACGGCCAAGATGGGCAAAGGATTCCTGTCAAGCGACCTCAAGGCGATCAAACTTCTAAGGAAATAACACGGCCTCCGGCTTATGATCATAGGAACGACTGAACAAGGTCTTAAATATGCTGTCAGGAGAAGCGGAAATGCCGTAGGCTACTGCTCCCTGACCATCAAATGCGGGACACGTGACGAAGGGGATTTCCACAGCGGGATCGCCCATTTCACCGAACACACCATATTCAAAGGTACAGAGCATAAGAGCTCCAGAGTCATCAGCGGTTACCTTGACAAGCTTGGCGGCGAGCTTAACGCGTTCACCACCAAGGAGGAGATCGTCATCCATTCGACCGTGCTAAAGGAAGACCTCGGCAAGGCTGCGTCTCTGCTTCTGGAGCTGGCCACCTGCCCGACATTCCCGGAAGAGGAAATCTCGGTCGAGAAGGGCGTGGTGATCGATGAGATCAAATCCTACAAGGACTCCCCCGCCGACGATGTCTATGACCAATTCGAGGAAAACCTGTTCACAGGCCATCCACTCGGACGTTCCATTCTCGGCACACCGGCGAGCGTCAGGAAAATCACAGGCAAGGAACTGAAGAAATTCACAGAGGAGCGTTTCATTCCGGAGAATATGGCCCTGACGATAGTCGCCGACATCGACGAGAGGAAATTGGAGGAGAATGTCCGGAAACTGGTCGGGAAGTTCTTTGGCGGATCCAATGCCGCCGTCTATGAACGCGCGGTCCAGCCAATCAGACTTCCGCAACCCTTCAACAGAATGGTCGAGAAGCGGAATCACGAGGTCAATGCCGTGCTTGGAAACTTCGCCCCATCGCTCTACGATTCAGAAGGGCGTTTCGCATCTATCCTGCTCAGCAACATCATCGGCGGCCCGGCATCCAACTCCCTATTGAACAGTCTGTTGAGAGAGAGAAACGGATGGGTTTACGGAGTGGAGTCCTCTTACTCACAGTACACGGAATCCGGGATTATGACCATAAGCCTTGGCTGCGAGCGGGGCAATCTGGAAAAATGCCTTGACGCTGTCTGGAAAGTGATCCGAAAAATGCAGGACGAAGAACTTTCTCCTTCCAGACTTAAGGCCGCAAAAAAGCAGCTTCTCGGCCAACTTGCCATCAGTTCCGACAACGGAGAGACCCAGTGCCTGTCAATGGGCAAAAGCCTGATCTCGTATGGAAAGATATTCACTGACAAACAGAACCGTGAAGCCATCGAAGCCGTCACATCTGAGGCGATCCGAGATGCGGCTGTCAGGATATTCAGTCCGGAACGCACGTCATCACTTATTTTTCTATAAACCACAAAACACCTTATTATGAACCGATTAGCACTATTCACAGCAACTTTCGCAGCCTTCGCGACTATGGCCTCCTGCGAAAAAGGGATCTCTATCCCACCTGAACCGTTCGGACCGACTCCGACGGCTCAGCAACTTGAGTGGCAAAAGATGGAAATGAATATGTTCGCTCACTTCGGGCCGAACACCTTCACGGGAAGGGAATGGGGACTCGGCACCGAAGCTGAGGATGTATTCAACCCGACCGACCTCGACTGCGGTCAATGGACAGCTATCGCCAAGGCCGCCGGATTCAAGGGAATAATCATCACCGGAAAACATCACGATGGTTTTTGTCTGTGGCCGAACCCTGTCTGTGAGCACACCGTGGCGAAAAGTCCGTGGAAAGACGGCAAGGGAGATGTGCTGAAAGAACTGTCCGAAGCCTGCGCCAAGGATGGGCTCAAATTCGGTGTCTATATCTCCCCGTGGGACAGGAACGATCCGACCTACGGGACTCCAGCGTACAACGATGTCTATGCCAAGACGTTGGAGAGTGCTCTCGGCAGTTACGGCGAGGTCTTCGAGCAGTGGTTCGACGGAGCCAACGGTGAGGGCCCGAACGGAAAGAGGCAGGATTACGATTGGCCTCTGTTCAACGGAACGGTAAGAAAGCTTCAGCCGAACGCGGTCATATTCAGCGACATTGGCCCGGACTGCCGTTGGGTAGGCAACGAGCGTGGATCCGCCGGAAGGACTTGCTGGGGCAGGCTTGACACGGAAGGATTCACTCCGGGAGCCGGTGCGCCTTGTCAGGACACCTTGAACCGCGGCAACGCTCTCGGAGCCAATTGGATTCCAGCCGAGACCGATGTCTCCATCCGTCCGGGCTGGTTCTGGAGGGAAAGCGAGAACGACAAGGTAAAGTCCGTAAATGAACTTCTCCGAATATATTACGAAAGCGTAGGGCGAAATTCCCTGCTGCTCCTGAACGTCCCGCCGGACACGACCGGACGTATCAACGCCGCCGATTCAGTCAGGCTTATGGAATTCAGGGCAGCCCTCGACAACATATTCAAAGACAATCTTGCCGAAGGCGCCAAAGCGGAGGCGACCTCTGCCAGAGGCGGCAACTTCAAGGCGCAGAATATTCTTAATAATGAATATGACTCCTTCTGGGCCGCGCCGGATAACGTCACAGAAGCCTCGATAACCATCAACCTCAATGGAGAAAAGACCTTCAATCTGATTCAGATTCAGGAATATATCCCTTTGGGCCAAAGGGTCAAGTCTTTCACCATCGAGGTGTTAGGCAACGACGGCCAATGGACGGAACTCGCATCCGAGACCACCATCGGCTACAAGCGAATCATCCCGATCACCGAGACCACCTCCTCCAAAATCCGCTTCAACATCACAGGAGCTTACGCCTGTCCGGTCCTCAACGGATTCGCATTGTACCTAGACCCGGTCAGGGATTGGCAAGAGTAAATAAGATCTTGGAACGATTCAGGAAGGATTCCCAAGATCATATTGTTAAGGAACAAGTTTCGTTGTAGAAAGAATAGTATTCAGAAAAAAAAGATGGAATCTCCGGCAGACAAATACCTTAGAGAACATTCTTCGCGTCAGAGCGAGGCTTTGGACTGGATTGAGAAACAGACGAACATTCACACGAACTACCCACGGATGCTTTCTGGGGCGGTTCAAGGGCGGTTGCTGACTATGCTTGTGGAGATTTCACAGGCAAAACGCATCCTTGAGATCGGCGCGTTCACCGGTTATTCCGCCACCTGCCTGGCCTACGGTCTTCCGGCAGACGGGCACATCGACACCCTTGAGATCAACGACGAGCTGGAGGATCTGATGCGGGAAGGATGGTCAAGGGCCGGAGTCGCGGACAAGATCACCCTGCACATCGGGGACGCCTGCGAGACCCTCTCAACCCTTGAGGGTCCCTACGACATAGTCTATATGGATGCCAACAAGCGTGAATATGTCACCTACTACAACCTGGTCTTCGATCTTGTGAGGCCAGGTGGCCTCATCCTCGCCGACGATGTCCTTTGGGACGGAAAACTATGGCAGGATCCCGTCCCGCAAGACAAACAGACCCAAGGCATCATCGCCTTCAATGACCTCATAGTCAACGACCCCCGTGTAGAGTCCGTTCTCCTCCCACTCCGCGACGGCCTCAACGTTATCCGCAAATTATTATAGTCACCAGATGCGAAACGCAGGCCCGCAGAGTTTATTCAGGCCTTATGACCTTGATGAAATCCTGCCGCTTCCCATCCTTGTACCCCACACAGTATGACACCATACGGTCCTTGTATCCTGCCATTGGCCAGTCGTCCACAAAAGGTTCGACTTTGTCTAATTTATTTTCATAATCACTCCTAAAATTAATCTTAGTCCAGGTCCTTGCCCTGTCAATTGAAATAAATAATGATGCTTTCGATTTATATGTCAGCGGAATAACCTTGGTATAAACCACATCCCCGTACTGATAAATTTCAGAAGGGATATAGTTTCTGAACGGCTTTCTAATATTCCAGATAGACGATAGGCGGGTAGCGTGCTTGCCTTTGAGACTATAATACTTCGCCTTATGTCCCTCCCATATGCCAAACACATCCTCACCAGCCACAACGCCGCTCATTGATCCTTTGCTTGAATATATAGTATCAGTCACGAATGAAGCCGGATCCATTACCACAACCTTATCTTTTGACGAATATATCATTCCATCACTCAAAAAGGACAACTGACCGAAAGTAACGATGTCTCTCGTCACCGAAGAGGGGGATGGCATCCAATTTTGTCCACCATCAACAGAACTAAGGATAGCATAACCTTCATCAAGAGTCAGCAATGCGACTAACGTGCCATCATCCAGCACGTCAAACCGAAAAATCCCATTCTTGTTATCAAGAATTGTTTTCCAGGTTTTTCCAACATCATCTGACAGCATAATGACTCCTCCGTCATTTGGATCTGTGCTTATAAAACATCCATAGAATCGGTCTTTTGATTTTGCGATAGACCGACATAGCAGATTGCCAACGGATCCCCTCTTAATCCAATTCTTCCCACAATCGGACGTCAAATAAAAGGATGTCTCATCACCATTAAAAGCAGCGAGCAAACCATATGTATCCGAATAAACCAACATCTTATTCGGCCCATATTCATCTCCGATTCCGCTCTCTACCGGATAAGCTTCAATCTCCCAATTATCATCCGTGCCAAATCCGGTAGCTGCACTCCCACCAGACCGGACGTAACAAGAAGGACATACAAGGGTAAGGAATATGATCGATAGAACCTTCTTTGTCATTATCAAAATGAATATTAATAATTTATATCAAAACCATCAACCGTATCGTAAAAACATGTCACAATCTCATCAAAGAGTAAATTGCAAAGATCTATATATTTCTCGTGCGCCTCATCCTGTGACGAGCTCCTTGTCAAAAGATCAACTGAGCAATAATCGTAAAGTAACTGTTTTATAGGATCCCAATTATTCATCATATAATATGCATCAAATGCTCTTTCATATGGATGCTTGATATAGTACTTGACTTGTGCCTTTACAACCTCATTGATCTGTTCTCGTCCAAGTTTTGAGGTAAGATCTTTCCATCTGATTGTTTCTACAATCCTTAATTTATCCATAATTGGCAACTGCAAAATACCACCTTCAATGTAAGCTTCAGGATGTGTTTTAAATGCTGCCGCCTCTAATAGATCAATATTATCTTCCAATGCTGGATTTGATTGGATTTGTTTCTCCAATTTTTCTTGAAGTAGAAGTAACGTTTTGTCAATCCATTTATTGCCTTCCACGGACATCTTGCCAGAACTTTTCAAATCAAGAAACTTGTTACAATAATACAACCCATATTCTATATAGTAGATACTATTGTCTTCCTTTTTATATCTTTTAACATAATCCGTATACCTACGTTCATAATACTCTGGCTTACCATAAGATGAAGAACAGTCAGCCGGTCTGACAGGCGTATTATCAGAACCACCTCCGTTATTCTTTGGTGGTCTGGTATTACCTCCACCTCCACCACCTGCATTACCGCCACCACCGGACTCACCTCCATCCCAAGGAGAATCATCAATGCCAGTGGTGTCACAAGGAGCTATCGTATCATTCCAAAAATCAAAGTTTGGATCCTTCCACCAAAGATCCGGGAAACAGTCGCCATTGCAGTATGAGGGGGTGATCGAATCATTATACTCCACTGTGTCACCCGGAGCAGGACAACGGGTCTCGATTTTAAGAGAATTCACTTTGAACACAGTGATCCCCTCCATAATCTTGTTGATGAACAATTTGTGCCTCTCCCAGGCTATTTCAGATTCACTCTCACTGAAATAAACACCATCGAGCATTTCTCCTCCCGCATACTTCTCTATCTTCCTGAATTTGCCGTTCAAATCTGTATAGACAAGAAGTCCGGAAAAATCAGAGGATGTCCGGCCTCGCTTCAAGTCATCATCCGGAATAGAGAAAACGATGCGGAGAGACATCAGTCCATTGTTGACATTCTTGGAGACAATCAGGTTCTGATCACATCTAAACAGTGCTCCATCCTTACCAGTAGTGGCATAATACCTGACTGATGACAACATCGGAACCACATAACTCTCCTCTCTCCCTTGAATGGAATGACGCTCCGCAGCTTTCCACACAGGAACAACAGTACCAGATTCCCAAACAAAAGGAGAATCAGAAATGGTGACTTGACCGGAGACATTTGAGGTTCTGTCATATTCATCTGAGAAGACAGCTATGGCTTCTTCCATAGTAAAGTTTTGACAGGATTCTTCCGGGACAACAGCCTCAGGATTGTCGATTACAAGGATGTCTCCACAAGAGAACAATACGCACAGTGATATGCAAAAGGCTGATAGATACAATGGTCTTCGCATAATGAATGATTTTTAGTTATTAGTGTTACAGCCGCAAAGTTCGGAATAAAGATTGATAAATGCCAAATAAATAGTTTCACTTTCATAAAACCGTATCATTATGGTTGACAATTAATTAGAGATGCCGTTAAAATTGAGGATCTCACTCTTAATAACATTATTCGCTAATTATCAACATATTACAGAATCCAACAAATGAACCGTAATTCATAATTAGATATTTATCAACAACTTAGGATAAAAATAATCTAACTTTCCAAAGAGATGACTATCAATGAGACACAATAGTACCCAAAAAATTGATTTTTACAAAACCCCTTCAGCATCGACTTAACTGAAGGCAATCGCAGGGGCACATAGACTGAAAACCGGAGTAAGCGTCTCCACGATTACGTCTTGATTCAGGATCTCCCAAACAGTACCTTTGCCAAAAACAATGAATCATGTCACGCAAAAGTAACTTACCACCGGAGACGCTCGAATTGTACAAGCGTGTGTTTGAGACATACCTGCAGGAGATCAAGGCGGATCCCGATTATTCATTCGCCGAGCATTGCGCGAAATGGGACGTCAAGGCGAGCAGCCTGAACGCGAGGCTTTGGACTGGATTGAGAAACAGACGAACATCCACACGAACTACCCCCGGATGCTTTCGGGGGCGGTTCAGGGTCGTCTTTTGACTATGCTTGTGGAGATTTCCAAGGCGAAACGCATTCTGGAGATTGGTGCTTTTACCGGTTATTCTGCGACATGCATGGCCTACGGGCTTCCGGAAGAGGGTCACATCGACACGCTGGAAATCAATGACGAACTGGAGGATCTGATGCGGGAAGGGTGGTCTCGTGCCGGTGTGGCTGACAAGATCACCCTGCACATAGGGGACGCCTGCGAGACCCTTTCCACGCTGAAAGGACCTTATGACATCGTTTACATGGACGCCAATAAACGTGAATATGTCACCTTCTACAATCTGGTCTTCGATCTTGTGAAGTCCGGCGGTCTCATCCTCGCCGATGATGTCCTTTGGGACGGCAAACTCTGGCAGAAACCTGTCCCGAAAGACAAACAGACACAAGGCATCATCGCCTTCAACGACCTCGTCGTCTCAGATCCCCGTGTCGAGTCCGTCCTGCTTCCCATCCGCGACGGGCTCAACGTCATCCGTAAGCTTTAAAGTTTCATCCCTCAGCAAAGGGCATCCATCTTTCAATACTACTTACGGCTCAGCAAGTAGCAAAAAACGTCCTGAATGTTGCCCTAAAGGGTTATGTTTCCGCAGAATATAAAAGTATCCATTAATATTGTTAATAAGGAAAAAACGTTTTATCTTTGCTAAAATCAACAAAACCTACACATTATGAAGATAAACGCTATTATTTGCATCGGGATTCTATTCATGTTTTTCCCTTCTTGTCAGAAGAATGACAGACAACTTATCACACAACCGCAGAAACAAACCGTAGAATTACGACAGATACCTGTCGAAGAAGCCTTGGCGACACTGACTGAATTTCTTCAGGAAAACAAAGGCGACCTGCGGGATACAAGATCTGGAAGGCCAAGGGAATGGGAAGGATTGTCAAACGGTTACTTCTCAACGTCCTGCCTTAATCCGGCAGAGGCTGAAGAATACGATAACCCCTCTAAGAAATCTTCTTCAAGCTACGCTTACAGCTGGCATTTCAGGTTGATCACATACGATGTGCCATCTGAGCCATGCACGGGAACGATTGATTACATGTACTAATTCTTAATGCCATGAAACGATATTGTCTTTTTACCGTCTTCTGCTTTATGCTTACATCTTGCTATGTCGAGAGTCCGATAACACTGGAAAAGCACTTTATAGAAGTGGACTACAACGCTCAAGAGATTATACTTAATGCTGATGAAGAAATTCTTAATATTAATTATGTGAACACCGAGTCGGATATCGACTCGGTTAATGCGAAAAAATATGGATCACAAACAGAACAAATCATAGAAAATGATTGGTTTAAACTCATCCTCAATCGTAATAGTCCTTATTGCGTTTGTGTGTCGTTAAAGGAGAATTTGTCCGATAAGGACAGAAAACTAACCGTAAGTGTAAGCCGTACAATCAGAAAAGATAAGGCTTTGATTGTTCAAAAAAAGAATCCGGATCCTCGGAAATAATTGATAGAGAAGAGCCTGAACGACATCTGGAGGATTTATTGACGAGATTTCGTGGAAGGTATAGGCCATGGCGGCCTACGCGCTTCGCGCGCCCTATCCGGATAAATGGCCACCATGGCGTCATCATTGCAGGCTACCATCAAACAGGATCGGAATACCATATCCCTTCTATTATTCCATTCTTTACCGACAGGAAAACAAGGCCATCAAGATAATCATAAAAAAGGACATACTGCACAGAACCATCTGTCGGTTTCATCCAGTCGGCGACTTTGGGTTTACCATACTTGAAGTTGTCGAGCTTCGATAGTTTGTCTCCCACACGTATGCCTCCAGGAATCCATAGAGTAAGAGCCGAAAACCTTGAGTCAGACAGATAAAAGCCGAAAAAACGTCCGCCATCACAGAACGAGAAACCATGTGCACCTGAAACCACATCATCCTGACGGCCAGCGAGTTGCTCTTCGAGGTGTGAATGTGTTCGCACACCTGAGTGTTATGAGCATATTATGGAACAGTTGCGGAGTCTTAAAGCCACACAATAACATTGTCAGGCAAATAGTTGTCTGCTTCCCTAGACTGCGACACAGGTCTCCGTACGGATTACGAATGGTTTTTCAGAAGCGGGAAAGGGGAATAATGTCTCCCATGGGTGTGCTCAACAGCACCCTTTGGAGACAATAAGTGGGGTAAACGTTTCCCGAGAGTGCAGGTTGCACTCTCGGGAAGCAAAAAAGGCCGAAAGTGTTACCGAAGGGGAGACATGATCCCTTCACGAGCGTCTTTCTGTCATATTCCCGCTTTTAGAAGACATGAGGTAAATTTGGAGATTGACTGACTTTTGGCGTATCGCACTAATATCAAGGCAATTATAAGCAACGTGTTATTAAAATAAATAACACACTGATAACCAACGACTTTACAAAAACCATGTAACCAACTCGCATATAATTACCAAACATATTCTCATTTATGAAAAAACCTCTCCGCTGTGTTCCACTTGTCAGAAACACAACGGAGAGGCTTCAATTATTCAGCTAACTATCTAACGCTGAATGCGAAGACGCAGTGGCTGGTGTAGGTTTCGCCCGGCCGAAGAACCGCGGACGGCCATTCCGGCTTGTTCGGAGTGTCAGGATACTTCTGGGACTCAAGGCAGATGGCGGTACGGTGGCCGTACATAATTCCTTTCTTACCTGTGACTGTTCCATCCAGGAAGTTGCCGGCATAGACCTGCACGCCTGGCTCGCTGGTATATTCCTTCAGAACGATTCCGGTCTCAGGGCAGTAAACCTCGGCGGCAAGGACGGTGTCATCGCCCTTGGTGTCAAGAACCCAGTTGTGGTCGAAGCCCTTGCCGTTACGAACCTGCTCGTTGTCAGAATCGATGTCGTCACCGATCAGCTTGGCCTTTCTGAAATCAAACGGAGTACCTTCAACGGAAGCGATTTCACCGGTAGTCATAAATGTCGAATCCACCGGAGTGAAGTTCGAAGCGTTGATGTACAAAGAGTCAGCGGTAATCTGATGGTTCGCCGGATCTCCGGACAGATTGAAGTACGAATGGTTGGTCATATTGATGATCGTCGGAGCATCGGTCGTGGCCGAATACCTGATGTCGATCGCATTGTCTTCAGTAAGGGTGAAAGTCACATCAGCGGTCACCTTGCCTGGGAAGTTCGCATCCCCGTCAGGAGAGACAATTTCCAGTTTAACGTGCGAAGCGTCAGCCTCCAGAACATTGAACACCTTGAACTGCCACCCGTCCGGACCACCGTGCAGGCAATGCCCAAAGTTGTTCTGAGGCAACTGATAATCAACGCCATCCAAAGAGAAACGACCTCCGTTGATACGGTTCGCGTAACGTCCGATCGTGGCGCCGAAATCTGTCCTGTTGTTCTCCGGAAAATAGTCCGAAATCTTGTCGAAGCCAAGGACAACGTCCTTATACTCACCGTTCTTGTCCGGAACCATCACGGAAACAATCCTACCACCGAAATTGGTGATGCAGACTTCCATTCCGGACTTGTTTGTCAGAGTGTAGAGAGCGGTCTTGGCACCATCACGCTCAGCGATGAAATTCTCGGGGTCGAGGCCCGACTTGGTGAGAGTCGGAGTCTGGGCACACCCCATAACGAGGGCGGCCACAGCCAATGAAGCAAAAAATCTTCTCATAATATTATGTGAATATATTCAATTATTTTAACCGACAACAGCTCCGTTGTTAAGCGCCTCCGCAGGAGTGATGAACCTCATCTTGCCGTCCCCCTGCTTAGCCATAAGGATCATTCCACGGGACTCGATGCCACGGATAGTCCTCGGCTGAAGGTTGGCGAGAATGCAGATCTGCTTGCCTACCATTTCCTCAGGGGAATAATATTCAGCGATTCCTGAGACGATCGTTCTCTTGTCGATGCCGGTGTCAATACTGAGTTTCAGCAACTTGTCAGTCTTAGGCACACGCTCGGCGGCAAGCACGGTGGCCGTGCGGATGTCCATCTTCTCGAAATCCTCGAAACTGCACTCTGGTTTCTGCGGTGCGACCTGCTTCGCCGCCTCGGCCTTAGCCGCCGCCTCTCTCTCGGCACGAATGGCCTCAAGACGCGCCAACTGGGCGTTGATGGCATCGTCATCGATCTTGGCGAACAACAACTCAGCGGCACCGATCTCGTGTCCGGAAGGAAGTATATTCTCATTGCCAAGAATATCCCAGCCAAGGCATACGCCCGAACACTCCTGTTCAGGAGCGGCTGACACAGTGTGAAGAGCGGCACACTCGCCATCCTTGTAAGTGTTGGCGGTCACCTGCTCGCCCTTACGGTGGTCAATTCCAGCGCAAAGGCTGACACCCAGCATCTTACGAAGTTTCTCCGCGGCAAACGGAGTGAACGGCTCGAAAGCGACCGCAAGGTCGGCGCAGATCTGGAGGCTGACGTTCAGGATGGTGGCGCAACGCTCCATATCCGTCTTCGCGACCTTCCAAGGCTCTGTGTCAGAAATATACTTGTTGCCCACACGGGCGATCGACATCGCATCCTTAAGAGCCTCACGGAAATGATAGCCCTCGATGTTCCTTTCAAGCGAAGCCCTGAGCGCCGGAATCTCCGCAAGGGCGGCCTTGTCAACGTCCAGAAGCTCTCCCGCGGCCGGAACCTTTCCCTCGAAATACTTGTGAGTCAATACTACAGCACGGTTCACAAAATTTCCGAATATTGCGACAAGCTCGCTGTTGTTGCGTGTCTGGAAATCCTTCCAACTGAAATCGTTATCCTTGGTCTCCGGAGCGTTGGCGGTAAGGACATATCTCATAACGTCCTGTTTGCCAGGGAACTGTTCAAGATATTCGTGAGCCCAGACTGCCCAGTTGCGAGACGTGGAGATCTTGTCGCCCTCAAGGTTCAGGAACTCGTTCGCAGGCACGTTGTCAGGCAGGATGTAGCCGTCACCATAGGCCTTGAGCATCGATGGGAACACGATGCAGTGGAAGACGATGTTGTCCTTGCCGATGAAATGCACGAGACGTGTGTCCTCACTCTTCCACCACTTTTCCCAAGACTGCGGAAGAAGTTCCTGAGTGTTGGAAATATACCCGATCGGAGCGTCGAACCAGACATAGAGAACCTTACCTTCGGCACCCTCGACAGGAACCGGCACGCCCCAGTCAAGGTCACGGCTTACGGCGCGAGGCTGCAAACCGCCGTCAATCCAGCTCTTGCACTGGCCATAGACAGTGCCTCGCCACTCTTTGTGCTGTTCGAGAATCCAATCACGAAGCCACGGTTCGTACTGATCCAAAGGAAGATACCAGTGAGTGGTCTTCTTCTTTATCGGCTCGGCCCCGCTAAGCTTGGACTTAGGATTGATGAGTTCCTCCGGGCTCAATGTGCTTCCACACTTCTCGCATTGGTCGCCATAGGCATCAGGATTACCGCACTTCGGGCAGGTTCCCACAATGTAACGATCGGCAAGGAAGGTCTTCGCCTCGGGATCGTAATACTGTTCGGACTCCTTTGTGATGAACTTCCCCTCATCGTACAGCTTGCGGAAAAATTCCGAAGCGTTCTTCTCGTGCACCTCGGAGGAGGTACGGCCATAGATGTCAAAGTTGATTCCAAGCCCTGTGAACGAATCCTTGATGATCTTGTGATAACGATCCACGATGTCCTGAGGAGTGCAGCCCTCCTTGCGGGCCTTGATCGTGATCGGAACTCCGTGCTCATCGCTTCCGCAGACATAAAGCACATCCTCACCCCTCATCCTGAGGTACCTGACGTAGATGTCCGCCGGGACGTACACTCCAGCGAGATGTCCGATGTGGACCGGTCCGTTGGCGTAAGGCAACGCACAGGTCACAAGTGTTCTCTTGAATTTCTTTTCCATATTCATTAATATTATCTTTCTCTACCTAATCTGACTTTCACTACTTTCAACGCTTTCTGCACCTTAAGAATATCCTGCATAATCTCCATTATCCTGTCAGCGTCCGAAGCGGATTGTGCCTGCCGCAGACTTTCACGTAGCATCTCCTCCCGATTCTCAAGACGGCACTTCTGAAACACGAGTATCGCCTTTGGGACGTACAGTGTCAGCCACGATGTCTTGGCCATCATCGAGTTACGCAGATTGTCTATGGACAGGTCGTATCTCTCGTCGGTGGACAGCTGCGCCGCGACATAGGCAACATCCCTGTCCTGACCGTCCATCAGCCGTTTAACGATCTCCTCCTGCGAGTACCCGTCATAGTAATCCTTGGAATACGCCTCGTAGGCACGCTGGAAGACGGAATTGGAAAATCCCGATTTGTCCCCCTCCAAAGCCTGATCTATGAAATCGAACACGGTCTGGGTTTCCTCATCAGAACCTGTGTAGAAATCCGAATCGCTGGAGAACTCCAATTTCGTGGTTCCGTAAGTCAGGATGAAGTTCAGAAGATCACGTTCGGCGGTGCCCATTATACGGTTGTCTATCAAAGCGTCCAGACCGGTACGCTGTTGGGTGGATTCGACAGGCCCAGCCTCCGTAACATTTCCGTAGGCCGAACCATCCGAAGCTATAGGATAGCCGGGAATACCGGATGTTCCGACAGTCGAGCCATTCCCTGACAATTCGGAGGCTGGGCCTGTCGATGTCTCGGACCACCGGGTCCCTTCCTGGTTACGGAGCCTTTCTCTCTCACGGTCAGCGGCTTTCTTCTGTTCAATGAGCCTTCTGGAGCGTGTCGCGCTGATCCTGTCATCAAGAATATCCCGGCGGATCTCGAACCTGTCGCTCAGAAAATCAATATAGACGGAGCGTTTCACGGCATCCGGAATGTCAGCGATGGTGTCTGCGATGTCGTTGATCACCTCCGCCCGCTTCAGCGGATCCCCGGCCGCGTCCTTCATCAGCAGCGAGGACTTGAAATCCACAAAATCCTTCTCCGCCCCCGCAAGAAACTCCTCAACCTCAGCGAGAGTGTGTTTCCGTGAATATGAATCCGGATCATCCCCGTCAGGAATCAGCACGACCTTCACGTTCATTCCCTCGCGCAGGAACATATCTATTCCCCTCAAAGCGGCGTGGATGCCGGCGGAATCCCCATCGTACATAATCGTGACATTCTGCGTGAACCGCTTGATGAGGCTTATCTGTCCCTCGGTCAAAGCCGTTCCGCTGGAAGCCACCACGTTGGTGATTCCAAGCTGGTGCATTGAGAGCACATCCAGATAGCCTTCAACCAGATAGCATTTGTCCTTCCGGGCCATCTCGTTCTTGGCGAACCAGATTCCGTAAAGGGACTTGTTCTTGACGTAGATGTCCGACTCCTTGGAATTCACGTACTTGGCGTACGGTTTTCCGGGTTCCTTAGACTTCAAGGTCCTGGCCCCGAACGCTATGACCCTTCCGCTCACCGAATGGATCGGGAACACGACACGGTCGAAAAACCTGTCGTGCAGTCTGTTGTCCGAATCATAGGCGGCGCACAGTCCCGTCTCAAGGAGATATTCATCCTTGTAGCCGGCGGCCTTGGCTGCGTCGGTAAGGGCGTGACGGCTCGATGGAGCCCATCCAAGGCCATATTTCTCGATGGTAGCGTCCTCCAGTCCCCTGGAATGGAAATATTCAAGTCCCACAGCCCGCCCCTCATCGGTCCGGAGCTGCTCCTTGAAGAAATTCCCCGCATATTCAGAGACAAGCATCAGACTCTCGTTCCGCTGACGGTTCGCTATGTCCTCCGCCGTCTCCTCTTTCTCGACTATCTCGATGTTGTATTTCTTGGCGAGATACCGCAAGGCCTCAACGTAGGACAGATGCTCGTAGTCCATTATGAACCCGACAGCGGAGCCCCCCTTGTGGCAGCCGAAGCAGTAATACTGTCCTTTCGCGGGAATAACGTGGAAAGAAGGTGTCTTCTCACCGTGGAACGGACAGCAGGCCCAAAGGTCGGCCCCGCGCTTTCTCAAAGTCACGAAGTCGCCTATCACCTCCTCAACCCGGGCGGTGTCAAGGATTTTCTGTACCGTTTCCTGAGGGATCATCCTACTCGTCCACCTTTGTGTAGTTCACCTCCTTGGCATCCTCCAGACCGGAGGTCTCTATCACATCCTGACCTGCTTCCGGCTCGGCCTCGGCCCGGAATCTGACCTCGTAAGCCTCCTTAGCCTTGCGAACCCTCCAGGCGGAGATCAGCTCAGACACTCCATACAGCGCCAGAAAACTTCCCGCGCATATTCCCATCACCCTCTCGCCGAACGGGCTGAAAAGCAGGAACGCGCCGCCCACAACCGCACAGATCGAGAGTATGAGCGAAGTGAACCCGGTTCCCAAAAGTGAGAGCGTGCCTGAAAGGACAATCAGCTGAAGTCCTCCGAAAAGGATCAGCACTATTCCTATCAGCGTGACGATGAAACCTGCCACCCAAGCCGGGTTCAAAAACAGCAATAGTCCAAGGATCACGTCCACAACCGCATTGACCGCCATCAGAGGAAGGATGCCCTCCTTCCTGTTGCGAATGATGCCGTACACCAATGAAACGAGTCCGGAGGCGAAAAGGAAAGCCGCTATGACCTTCACCACAGTCTCGGATGCGTCGTTGTCAAATATCATCACCAGACCTATGCCGATGGAAGCCAGCGCCCTGAGGATGCTGCTGACAGAAGTTTTGTAGCCAAACGTGAACATATTCATATTCCTTTAATACAAATTACAAATTTAAGTAAAAAATGCTATATTCGTGCCTATGTTTTTCGATACACACAGTCATAGCCAATTCTCTTTCGACGGAGAAGGTACCACAGTTGAAAAAAGTGCCGTCGCGGCGGCGGAAAAAGGGCTCGGAGGAATATGTTTCACCGACCATTGCGATTTTTATGTTCCGGATATGAAGGAACAGTTTGAGCCCATCCGCAGCGAGGTGTTCGATGTAAAGGCCCAGCAGGCGGAGATCGACAGAGTCAACGGACTCATCTCCGGCGGGGCTTTCGGCAAGGCGTTTCCGAAGAAATTCAAGATATTCAAAGGAGTGGAACTTGGTTTGGGAGAGAAGAACCACGACCAGACAAGGGAGCTTCTGGCCGGAAACAGTTTCGACCAGATCATCGCCTCGGTCCACTACCTTGAGGACACGGATCCGTATTTCGGCCCGTACTACAAAGGGAAGAATTGGAAGGAGGCTTACGGCCGCTACCTTGAGACCATCATGAGGGAGATGAAATGGCTCGGGGATTTCGATATAATGGGACATTTTGACTATGTCGCCCGCTATGCGCCCTATCCGAAGGAAAGCGTGCTGTACAGGGATTTCCCAGGACTGTTCGACGAGATCCTGAGATACCTTGCGGAGAACGGCAAAGGATTGGAAATCAACACAAAGACCTACAAGGCTTACGGACTTCGCAAGCCACAGCTCGACAAGGACATTCTGATAAGGTATCTGGAACTTGGCGGAGAGATCATCTGCCTCGGCTCGGACTCACACACACCGGAGCAGGTCGGAGACAAGTTCGATTACTTCGCGCAGTATGTCAAGATGTTCGGATTCAGGAGGCTTGGCCATTTCGAGGGCCGCAGACTGAAGATGGTCACAATCTAAGAAGCTGTTTTGATTTGTTTGTTTGAAGGTTTGAGAGTGAAAAACTTCAGGTTCGACCGCTTCTTCCAAGGAAGATAGTGGTACTATCTGACTGAAGAAGCGGGAAGAAGATGAAGATTTTTTTCACCTCAAAGAACATTTCAAACAAATCAAAACAGCTTCTAAGACGCGATCTCGCAGAGGAACTTTATCCTAACAAGACGGATCTCCAGTTCCTCGTAATCGGCGCCGAGGGCCCTGAGGGCATCCTCGACAGAATCCGAGTCCGCCTCCCTCCTGAAATATTCATAGATTTCCTCAACCACCTCTTCGTCAATCTCCTGATTGATGTAATAGTTCAGATCCAGCTTTGTGCCGGAAGAGACAATGCTTTCGATCTCGGTGAGAAGGTCCTCCATATCAAGGCCTTTGGCCTCGGCTATGTCCTCAAGCGCCATCCGTCTGTCAATATGCAGGATTATGAACACTTTGTCCGCCGATTTGGTCGGTGTTGACTTCACCACGAAATCCTCAGGCCGGGTGATGTCGTTCTCATCCACGTAACGCTTGATGAGTTCGATGAACTCCTTGCCGTATTTCCTTGCCTTGCCTTCCCCGACCCCCTGGCAGTTGCAGAGTTCCTTGTAGGAAATCGGATAGAGGATCGACATATCCTCCAAGGCCGGATCCCCGAATATGATCCACGGCTGGAGATTCAGCTTGCGAGACAGATCCTTGCGCAGGCTTTTGAGCATCGACAGAAGAGCGGTGTCTCCCCCGCCTCCCCTCATCGCCGCAGCTCCCGCGGCCTGCCCATCGTCTTCCTCCGCGGCAGCCTTTTTCGCCTGAAACACCCTGTCCTCCACCATAGGCACCTCGTAAGGGTAATTGAGGAAATCCTCACCCTGCTTCGTCACATAGATCAGCCCGTAGGTCTCGATCTCCTTCTCAAGCAGATGAAGCAGAAGACCTTGATGCACGACAGCGCACCAAAAATTCACACTGTGATTGTTCCCCGAGCCGAACAACGGGAGAGCGTCGTGCCTGTAGGATTTCACCATAGCGTTTGTCTCGCCGGCCAGAACAAGAGCGAGATGGTCGATCTTGAAATGCTCCGGAAGAGACTTTATCAGCCTGATCACCAAGCACATCTCCTTACTTCCGTCAAAGGTCTCCTTAGGATTGACGCAATTGTCGCACATACCGCAGTTGTCTTTCGGATAATCCTCTCCGAAATAATTGAGCAGCATCCTTCTGCGGCACAGGCTCGACTCGGCGTACGCCACCGTGTCCATCAGCAGCTGACGGCCGATCTCCTGCTCGGAAACCGGCTTGCCCTGCATAAACTTCTCCAGCTTGCGGATGTCCTTGTAGCTGTAATAAGTGATGCATTCGGCGTTCTCCCCGTCACGACCGGCCCGGCCTGTCTCCTGATAATAGCCCTCGATGCTTTTAGGAATATCATAGTGAATGACGAAACGCACGTCCGGCTTGTCGATTCCCATACCGAAGGCGATAGTGGCCACGATGACCTCCACGTCCTCCATCAGGAAGCGGTCCTGGTTCTCGGCCCTGGTCTTTGCATCGAGCCCGGCGTGGTATGGAAGCGCACGGATTCCGTTGATATTCAAAAGATTCGCAATCTCCTCCACTTTCTTGCGGCTGAGGCAGTAGATGATTCCCGACTTTCCCGGCCGTTGCTTGATATACCTGATTATGTCTTTGTCGGGGTCAACCTTGTCACGGACCTCATAGTAGAGATTCGGCCTGTTGAACGACGACTTGAACACCGTCGCGTCAAGTATGCCAAGGTTTTTCTGGATGTCATTCTGGACCTTAGGGGTGGCCGTGGCGGTCAGGGCGATGATCGGAGCGCGCCCTATCGTCTGCACCATATCCCTTATCCGCCGGTACTCAGGCCTGAAATCGTGCCCCCACTCCGAGATGCAATGCGCCTCGTCAACCGCATAGAAGGAGATGTTCACCTCCCTCAACAAATCGATGTTCTCTTCCTTTGTCAACGATTCCGGAGCCACATAAAGCAGTTTGGTCACACCGGAAAGCACATCGGATCGGACCGCCTGGATCTGCGCCCTGTTGAGCGACGAGTTCAGGAAATGGGCGATTCCGTTCTGCTCCTCCACAAAGCCTCTGATCACATCCACCTGGTTCTTCATCAGGGCGATGAGCGGCGAGATCACGATGGCCGTGCCGGGGAGCACCAAGGCCGGCAGCTGGAAGCACAAGGATTTGCCGCCACCTGTCGGCATAAGGACAAAGGTGTCCTTGCCTTCAAGAAGGTTGCGGATAATCTTCTCCTGATCCCCTTTAAAGGAATCGAAACCGAAGAATTCTTTCAACTTGGAATACAGTAATGACGAGTCAATTCCCATAGTGTTCCTAATTATTTCTAAAAATAGTGATTGTTTTCGGGATAAACAAGCATTTTGGAACTTTATGAATAATAAAGTCAAGAATTTTTGCGATATTTGCAAGACTTTTGGGCAATACGCTCCAAAACGGACATAGACAACTTATAAAATAATTAATATTATGAAGACAATCAAAATGTTTGCAGCAGCCGCGATGCTTCTTTCAGCCGTAGCCTGCAATTCCGGCAATGTCAACGGAAACGCCGGCGGAGCGGACAGCACCGCGGTCGCCAACCCTGTAAAACCAGTGAACCCTAAGGAGCTTCTTCCTTCAAAAGCCAGCGTTGACTCTGTCAGCTACCTTCTTGGAATCCAGCTCGGTTCTATGATCAAGAACTACAATATGGGTGACCTCAACTTCAATATGATCAAGAAGGGAGCCGCCGACTTCGTGGCTTCTAAGGGAACCCCGCGCGACACTGACTTCGTAAAGCAGTTCAAGGTGAACCCGGAGGAGATGAACCGCATTATGAGCGAATTCATCGAGAAGAGGTCTGAATATGTAGGAGCCATCAACAAGGCGGAGGAGAACAAGTTCCTTGAGGCCAACAAGAAGAAGGAAGGCGTGCAGGTTACCGAGAGCGGTCTCCAGTACATCATCAAGGAAGCCGGCAGCGAGGTTAAGCCTAACAGCTCCAAGGACACTGTCTATGTGCACTACAAGCTCGCCCTCAAGGACGGCACCGTAATCGAGGAAGTCGCTGAGACACAGCCTTCTGTTATGCTTATGCTCAACAGGGTGATCCCTGGATGGACCGAGGGTCTCCAGCTTCTCGGCGAGGGCGGAAAGGCCACCCTCTATGTTCCTTCAGAGCTTGGCTACGGCGAGCGTGGAGCCAACGGTATCGAACCTTACTCAACTCTCGTGTTCGACATCCAGCTCGACTCTGTAAAGCACTTCGTTGAGCCTGTCGTAGAGGACAAGAAATAATCACTGCCCCAGGCAGCATATACAAGCCTGCTTTGCGCCCGGCGCCGAGCAGGTTTAATTTTTACAAAATCAAAGATCTGAATATTATGGCATTGGAAATAGAAGGCAGAATCAAGCAGAAGCTTGCCAAGCAGAGCGGACAGGGGGCGAAAGGGTCCTGGACAAAGCAGGATTTCGTTCTTGAATATCAGGACGGCAACTATCCGGCGGATGTGTGCCTCACGGCGTTCGGAAACGATAAGGTGGCGGATCTGGACAAGTACCAGATAAACGACACGGTCAAGGTCGCGTTCAATCTCAGGGCAAGGGAATATAACGGACGTTGGTACAACGATGTGCGCGTCTGGAGAATCACTCCGGCGGGGCAGGCTGCGTCAGCAGCTCCGGCACAGCAGCCGACATATCAGGCTCCGCAGAATTATTCTCCGGCTCCTCAGCCGAATTACGGAGCGCAGCCACAAGCGGCTCCAGCCCCGACCATCGACGATCTACCTGCCGACGACCCGAGCAATGACCTTCCGTTCTAGAACGGAAGATTCCTTACTTTTTACCCCCAGTCCCTACGGGACAGCCCCGGTGGGGCATTGGGGAGCGTTCTCCCCAAACCCCTTGCGTCGCTACGCTCCGAATCACACTTACTTGATATCAATCCAACGGATGTCGGGGTCACGACGCCACCAGGTGAGCTGCTTCTTGGCGTAATGACGAGTGTTCCTCTGGATGAGGCGGACAGCTTCCTCCAGAGGAATCTTTTTATCAAGATATTCAAAGATCTCCTTGTAGCCGACGGTCTGAAGCGCCTGACAATCCCGGTACGGCAGCAGCGACCGGACCTCCTCCACAAGCCCCTCGTCAATCATATTCAGAACCCTCTGATTAATCCGTGAATATAGTTCCTCACGCGGCCGCGTAAGTCCTATTTTTTCTATCTCGAAGGAACGCCCGCGCCTCTCCCCCGTCTTGAACGACGAGAACGGCCTCCCAGAGACCAGGCAGACCTCCAAGGCCCGTATGACCCTCTGGCTGTTGCGGGTGTCAATCTGTGAATATGTCAGCGGATCCTTCAGCCTAAGTTCCTCGGCGAGAGTCCCAACGCCTTCTTTTCCAAGCCTTTCCCACAGCTCGGCCCGCAAAGCCGAATCCCCGTCCGGAAGATTGTCAAGCCCGTTGCAGACCGCGTCTATGTAGAACATCGAGCCGCCGGTCATCACCAAGGTCTCGTGTCCCTCATCGAAAAGTCTCTCGACCAGAGCCACAGCCTCCAGCTCGTAATCCCCCGCCGTGTAGGCCTGCGTGACCGGAACGGACTGAATGAAATAATGCTTCACAGCGGCAAGCTGCGAAGCACTCGGGACAGCGGTCCCGATCGACATATTCCTGAAGATTTGGCGGGAGTCGCAGGAGATCACCGGCGAGCCATATTCCAAAGCCTTCGAGACGCTGAAGTCAGTCTTGCCGACAGCGGTAGGTCCAAGGATTATGAGAAGCCGCCGGGACATATTCGGAACTTTGAAGTTGATTTTCGCCGGAAGGATCCTGTAATTTAGATGTCCAGATCCTCGGTCCCATCGAATACGATCTTTCCATCCTCGTCGTCATCGTCCTCCTCATCGTCGTCATCATCGTCCCTGTCATCGTCAAGGGAAAGGGATGATGATCCGCCCTCATCGTCATCATCATCGGAGCCCCAATCCGGCTTCTGACCAGGCAGATGTCGCTGTGAATCAGGAAGATCCTCAAAGGCCACATAACCGTTCTCGAACTCGATCGGATTCGGGCCCTTCACCTCGACGATCGTAGGAGAGCATTCCGGCTTCTCTTCCACACCCTCGAACGTGACGATCACGCTCTTGCGGTTAGGCACATCGTAGAAGTACAGGAACGAGGCGACCCCGTTCTTGACAGTCTGCGCCACGGTTACATTGTCCACGGTGCCGCTTCCAAGGTCAAACAAGCCATAGCGTGCGAGAACTCCGCCGCCGGCATCCATAGCCTTGAACATAATCAACTGATCCTGCGGAAATTCCATATCCGCGCGCATCTGTTTGTGGAATTCGTAAAGGGTCGTTTCGCCCCTCATCTCGTAAACCCGGTAGAATCCTTTGATTCCGGCGAGTGTAACCCTGAATTTATAGACCATAAATATTTTTGATTCAAAACCATTTCAAAATTACAAAATTTCCCGTTCCGTTGCAAAATTATGTGAAAAACGCTAATTTCGTGTCTTAGGAATGGAGACACCAGAAAACATCATCCGAGACTCCTACAAGAGCGTTCCCGGACCGGCTGAAGGGCTGTTCAAAGACAA
>ERZ1026898.220-NODE-220-length-38317-cov-4.811693_pt1 | contig 38317 bp, 35 predicted proteins | sample MGYA00380178_ERZ1026898 | MGnify/ENA primary metagenome ERZ1026898 (study PRJEB33269, sample SAMEA4719814) | human gut metagenome | biome: human-associated habitat; feature: organic feature; material: feces | place: Cameroon | collected 2013-10 ...
AATTGTAGTCAGTGGCTTGGGATGTTTACCCACAATCATGCCAGAAGCCTCAAAAACATACGTATTATTAACTGACGGTGAAGAAATGAATCTTTATTATGAATTGCTTCAATTTCCTGTTTTCTCGATGAGGGAAGTCAATACTTTATATTCAAGCGAGCGTACAGCCAGAACTGCTCTTGGCAAATTAGTCAAGGAAGGTATGGTTCTGAAGATACGTAACAGTCTTTATACTTGTGTAAGTGGCGAAAATGGCGGTCCTGTAGCTAATCGATTTCAAATCGCAAGTGCCATTCACCCTTCTGCTTATGTGTCTCATCATTCGGCGTTTGAGTATTATGGTATTAGTGATCAGGTTTTTTATGATGTATATGTAAGTTCTGAAATGCGCTTTCATGATTTTGTGTTTGATGGTTATACCTACCATTTTGTAAAATCCCAAATGCAGCAGGGAGTGACCACGCCTCAGTTTGGCGGCGGAGTAAAGGTGACAGATAAAGAGAGAACAATTCTGGACTCTATAAAGGATATGAATCTGATCGCAGGGTTGGAAGAAACTATCACATGCATCAGTTCTGTGGCGGATGTGGATGAAGCTAAACTATTAGATTATCTTGAGATCTATGGTAATCCATTCTTATATCAGAAAATGGGGTTTATAGCCAGTCAGTACCGGAATGAGTTAAATATCAGTGATGAATTCATAAATATATGCAAACAGCGGAAGGGCAGCTCAAAACGATACCTTGTTAACGATATTTCAGAACCCGCTTATGCGAGAGACTGGAGCCTTGTTTATCCGAAACATATAAAAGAAATGAAGGACGGAGTGATGGATGATGCCGCAATTTAACAGGCGGGAATTGGATGAGAGATCACGTCAATACGGGTTTAACCGCGATACATTTGAAAAAGTTCTTCGACTTAAAATAATATTAGAGTATTTCAATTCACAGGATTATTTGAAAGAGCATCTGCTTCTGAAAGGCGGAACAGCTATAAACCTGACCATCTTTAATCTTCCAAGGTTATCGGTGGATATTGACTTGGATTTCGTGCCAAATCTTCCTCGGGAAGAAACCATGAGTGCGCGGGAGGCGGTAAGCGATATTATACGCAGATACATGTCAGAACAGGGTTATAGCCTTTCTGAAGCTTCAAGATTCAGCCACAGCCTGGATGCATTTCATTATAATTACACAAATGCGGCTGGCAACTTAGTGGGAAGGAAGACTTGTTCCGGAAATGCACGGTATTTTATGCGACGATTTCGGAAAAGGAGGTTAATAGGACGTTTGATACTGTGGCAATTGATAAACTAAGTTTTTCAAGAATCCGAACAGACCTCTTCCCGGTACTTGGAGTTAACAAGAAATTTGCTCTGGAAGAGAAGAAGCTGCAGGCAAAAGAATTCATTGCCGCTGTTATGATGCTTCAGGACGGTGAGAAAGAATATGTGGATCGTTTTATTTCAAAAGAGTACAGACCAGAATTGCTGTTCGGAGACTATGAGATTGTAGAAAGGATCAAAAATCATCCGATGGCTCTTTGGAAATGCAGATAATATTGTTTGTGAATTATAATCAGAGAATATCCCCGGGCTTGCTATCATGCAGGCGCTTTTCTTCTGTCTATATGGCATCCGGAGACCTTAGCCAGGTGGTTCTGGCTGAGCCGATATACCACTTCATATACAAGGCTCATGATGTGCGAAATCATTAACAACAGCTTGCATCACTGACTGAAATTCTACGACGAAATCATTTAAAAATGCACAAATAATTTCTGAATTACATCTTAAAATGATTGAATATAACCACAACATATGTTGTAATGAGTGAATAAGGGGAAATATTTCACAGGAGGAAGAAAAATATGGCAAGATTTACATTACCGAGAGATCTTTATCACGGGGCAGGTTCTCTGGAGGAGCTGAAGAACCTGAAGGGCAAGAAGGCAGTTGTTGTAGTCGGCGGCGGCTCCATGAAGCGCTTTGGTTTTCTGCAGAGAGTAGAGGAATATCTGAAGGAAGCCGGCATGGAAGTGGCTCTGTTTGAGGGAGTAGAGCCGGATCCGAGCGTAGAGACGGTCATGAAGGGTGCGAAGCTGATGCAGGAGTTCGGTCCGGACTGGATCGTAGCAATCGGCGGCGGCTCCCCGATCGATGCAGCAAAGGCGATGTGGGCATTCTACGAGTATCCGGATACAAAGTTTGAGGATCTGATCACACCGTTCAGCTTCCCGACCCTGCGCACAAAGGCGAAATTCTGCGCGATTCCTTCTACCTCCGGCACAGCAACCGAGGTTACGGCATTCAGCGTAATCACAGATTACGAGAAGGGCATCAAGTACCCGCTGGCAGATTTCAATATTACACCGGATGTAGCAATCGTTGACTCGGATCTGGCAGAGACGATGCCGCAGAAGCTGACGGCCAACACCGGTATGGATGCGATGACGCATGCAATTGAGGCATATGTTTCCACGCTTCACTGCGATTACACCGATCCGCTGGCACTTCATGCAATCAAGATGATCCATGCTTATCTGGTGGATTCCTACAATGGCGACAAAGAGGCAAGAGCCCGCATGCACAATGCGCAGTGCCTTGCCGGCATGGCCTTCTCCAATGCTCTGCTTGGAATCGTACATTCGATGGCGCATAAGACGGGTGCTGCTTACTCCGGCGGACATATTGTTCACGGCGCAGCAAACGCAATGTATCTGCCGAAGGTTATCAAATTCAATTCGAAAGAGCCTGAGGCGATGGCCCGCTATGCGGATATCGCAAGATTCATCGGTCTTGAGGGAGACGGCGATGAGGCTCTGACGGATGCCCTGATTGCTGAAATCAAGGAGATGAACAAGAAGCTGAATATCGCTCCGTGCATCAAGCTTTATGAGGGCGGTATCATTGATGAGAAGGAATTTAATGAGAAGCTGGCAACGGTAGCAGAGCTTGCAGTCGGAGATGCATGCACCGGCTCCAACCCTCGTGCGATTGATCCGGAGCAGATGGCGAAGCTTCTGACCTGCTGCTTCTATGATACGGAGGTGGATTTCTGATCGCTGTTTGAAAAACAGAGACAGAACAGGACTTTTGCAAAGGTACCTGTTCTGTCTCTTTATTTTGCCCTTTTCTTACAAAAAGTTTTTCCATATAAGGAATGGTACGGATTATTCTTCCACGACAAGACGCCCTTCAAGCATGCGGCCAAGGTGCTGGTTCACGGTCATGTACTCTTCCACAACATCGCGCGCGGAGGTGGACAATACGCGGGTTTTTCCGTTCTCCTCGGCTTCCTCCAGCGTGATATCCAGAAACGGCTTGAGATTGTTGTAATGGTATTTCTGCATGGCGATGGAATACAGGCGTTCCGCATGCAGTTCCTCGCCGTCCAGTGTCAGCTCGCGGAAGGCCTGCGCACTCCTTGACCAGACGATGCGCATCCCATGGGAAAACTGGTAAAACTCGGTATGCTCGCCCTGAAAGGCCTCTTCCCGGAGAATGTGGCGCAGCATTCGTTCCAGCTGCGTGCCGGTGACCTTGAGCATATATACGGCGTCATCATAGGGCAGACATTCCACGAGGTCGGCATAGTGTACCACGGGACCGAGCGTATAGCTTCGGATGGCACCGGAGCCCATCAGCATCAGATCAATGCCGAAGCTGTCACGCAGAATATCGGCAATGAGATCGCCCAGAGCTGTCTCCTGATTGCGCTTGGGGTGGGTGAGCTCGTAGGAAAAACGTGTAATGATGCGGTCGTATTTCTTCGAGGTGGCGGTTTTGTAGCGTTGAATGAAATTTTCCACCTCCTCATCCCGGGGACAGTGTGAGTCATCGATGGTGATGATTTCCCATGTGAACGAGTCAATGGCATTGCGGTCGGTGTCCACCATGATGTCGAAGCGGCCAATCTGATCGGTTCCGGTGCCTGCCTGAACGATGTAGATGCCGTTGACTTTGGCGGGCTCCTCGGGGACCGTGTGGCTGTGTCCGCCGATGATGACATCCACGCCCCAGTCCGGATCCAGAATGGCGGCGAGCTTCTTGTCCTCCTCAAAGCCAATGTGCGTGAGCAGCACGGTAAAGTCAATGTCAATGGCATTGTAGGCATTGCAGATATTCCCGACCTCTCGGGCTGCTTCGCGGATGTCTACAAAGGAGCCAATCAGCTCATCCGTCTTTGTGGCGGCCAGCACCTCTTCCGTAATGATACCGATAAAAAGAATCTTCATGCCGTCGATCCGTGCGATCCAGTAAGGCTGAAACATTCGCTTCCCGTTGGATTTGATATGAAGATTGGCGTTGATGATAGGAAAATCCGCGCATTTTTCCAGAAACAGCAGGTGAGCCAGGCCGTAATCAACCTCGTGATTGCCGATGGTGGCAACATCCGGGCCAACCAGATTCATGATGCCGATGGTGGAGGTGCCTTTGTATTCCGAGTCGATGACACTTCCCCGGAACATATCTCCTGCGATGGCATAGATGACATTTTTCTCCTCACGCCGAACCTTATTCACGTAGCCGGAAAGCAGAGACACGCCGCCCACCAGCTTTTCATCGATCTTTTCCGCCAGAAAATCGCCGTGCATATCGTTGGAGTGGAGGATTGTCAGTTTTTTGAGTTTTTTCTGTCTTCTCATGTGATTACCTCCTTATTGTCATTATATTTGACGCGCGTATTCCCTTCAAGCTGCGTGCGGCTGCTGCCGCCTTTCTGCACAAAGAAAGTGATTAATTGCAGAAATTGTTGGATAATAAGTGTAACGCTTTGGCAGGAGAGGAAAAGGAGCAAACGATGAACCTTTTGACGGAATGAAGAAGCACCGGGAAGGTTAAAAACAGGGAGAAACCATCTATGCAGATGCAATATGAAAAACGTGTGCCGCGCTGGGGCGTGCAGGAAATTGTTGTGGCAGGAAGGACGGAGGGAAATCCGTTTACGGATTATGAGATATCGGCGACTTTCTTCAATGAGAGTGAACAGAAGCGTGTGAACGGCTTCTATGACGGAGACGGACGTTACATTGTGCGTTTCATGCCCTCCTTCGAAGGAACTTATGAATTTACAGTGGAAGGAACGGCATTGGAGGATGCGGGAGCTGTTCAGGAGAGCAGATCCGGATCCTTTGAGGTAACGACTCCGGAAGAGGGAAATCACGGACCGGTGCATGTCGCAAACACGTTTCATTTTGCCTATGCGGATGGAACGCCGTATTATTCCATCGGGACGACCTGTTATGTCTGGGAACTGCAGAGTGACGAGCTGATTGAGAAGACGCTGGACAGCCTTGCAAAGAGCCCGTTCAACAAGATTCGGTTCTGTATTTTCCCAAAGCACTATGATTATAACCTTGGAGAGCCGCGCTCGTATCCCTATGAGGGAACGCCGATGGACTCCTCTGTCCTGACGACAGAGAATTTTAATGAATATACGGGAAAGACGGAAGGCAATCATTTTGACTTCTATCGGTTTCGGCCGGATCACTTCCGGCATATTGAGCACTGCATTGAGAAGCTGGGGAAAATGGGCATTGAAGCAGATCTCATTGTCATGCACCCCTATGATCGATGGGGCTTTTCGCAGATGACGCCGGAGCAGGATGATCTTTACTGGAAATATGTGGTGGCCCGGTTTGCGGCGTATCACAACGTGTGGTGGGCGTTTGCAAATGAATATGACATCATGAGTCGGAAGAGCATTGCGGACTGGGAGAGATATGCGGATCTTGTCTGCCGGATGGATCCGTATCAGCATCTTCGCTCTATTCACAATTGCAGACCCTTTTATGACCATACCAGGCCGTGGATCACGCACTGCAGCATTCAGAGGCAGGATTTATATAAAACAGCGGAGTGCACGAATGAGTGGAGAGAGCGCTATCGGAAACCGGTTGTGCTGGATGAGATTGCCTATGAAGGAAATATCCAGCATGGATGGGGCAACATCAACGCGGAGGAGATGGTAAGAAGGTTCTGGGAGGCGGCCTGCCGCGGCGGTTATGCAGGACATGGCGAAACCTATCTGAGTCCGGATCGGATTCTATGGTGGTCTCATGGCGGAATACTCCACGGGGAGAGCTGGAAACGACTTGGATTTCTGCACGAGATTCTCTGCCAGACGCCGGGACTTGGATTGCGGCCTTATGAGAAATGCGGCTGGGATGAGGTTGCAGCGGTTCCGGAGGACACCGGAATGTCTTTCCGGCCAGTCAAGGATTACTATCTGATCTACTACAGCTTCATGCGTCCGTCCTTCCGGGAATATTATTTCGATGATACGACGGAATTCGAGCTGAGGATTCTGGATACCTGGAACATGACGGTGACGGATGCAGGCATTGTCAAAGGGAAGTTCCGCGTGGAGCTGCCCGGGAAGCCGTACATGGCAATTCAGTTAAAACGACATGGCATACAGTGAGCTGTTGGAAAGGAAAAACATGCAAAAACAAAAGGAACTTCGGCGTCTTGTGACCGTGCTTCTGGCGGCCTGCCTGATGGCGGTCAATATTAAGACCTTTGTCCGGGCCGGCGGCTTGTATCCAGGCGGCGCGACGGGATTGACGATCCTGTTTCAGCGCATGGCAGAGACGTTTCTTCATTGGGAGATCCCGTACACCTTGATCAACGTGAGCCTGAATGCAATCCCGGTTTACATTGGTTTTCGGTATATCGGAAAGAAATTCACGCTGTATTCGCTCCTGATGATTGTAGTCAGTTCATTTCTGACGGATATGATTCCTGGATTTGTACTGACATCGGACACACTTCTGACATCCATCTTCGGAGGAATTCTGAATGGAATGGCGATCAGTCTGTGCCTTTCGGTGGATGCGACAAGCGGAGGAACGGATTTTATTTCGATCTATCTGTCCCAGAAAAGAGGCATTGATTCCTTTAACATCATACTGGGGCTGAATGTCGTCATTCTGGGAGCGGCCGGATTGATGTTTGGCTGGGATAAGGCATTGTATTCGATTATCTTCCAGTATGTGTCGACACAGATGCTGCATTTGCTTTATCGTGGATTTCAGCAGATGACGCTGTTCATTGTGACGGATAAGCCGAGGGAGGTCTGTGAGACGATCTATCGGATCAGTCATCACGGGGCGACGATCATGGAAGGCGAAGGCAGCTATGGACACCATACCGAACCGCTTGTGTATTCTGTGGTTGATACTCCGGATACGAGAAAGGTGATCAAAGCGATTCGGGATCTGGATGACAGGGCGTTCATCAACTGCGTTCGGACAAGTGAATTGAAGGGCAATTTTTATTTCAGTCCGAAGGATTGAATTTATACCTGATCGGATATAATCTGGTGAAGAAACGTTGAATTTATACCCGTAAAGGTATAATCTTAAAGAAGAACATACAAATTATAACTGATCGGGTATAAAACCATGAGCGCAATAGGAATCTATGTAAAAACAGAACGCAGGAAACTGGGGATGACCCAGGAGGAATTCGCAATACGTTCAGGTCTTGGACTTCGCTTTGTCAGAGATCTGGAACAGGGGAAGGAGACGGTACGACTGGATAAGGTGAATCAGGCGTTACGCATGTTTGGCATGGAAGCAATTCCGGGAAGGATTTCCTCGAATCATGAATGAGACGTATCGAAAGGCTCGTGTATACGTGCAGAATTGTCGGGCTGGATGGATTGAAGAGACGGAAAATGGTTATCGGTTTCGATATGATGCTGCTTACATAGATCGCCGGGATGCGCATGCAGTCAGTCTTACCTTGCCGCTGCGTGCAGAACCCTTTGACAGCAGTATTCTGTTCCCCTTTTTTGATGGTTTGATTCCGGAAGGCTGGCTATTGGATATTGTAAGCAAAAACTGGAAAATCCATGAGCGGGATCGATTTGGCTTGCTGTTAAGTGCCTGCAGGGACTGCATTGGGGATGTCAGAATTGAGCCGGAGGAAGATGAATGATTTGCCTTTGCTGTGGGAGAAAGATTACTGCAGAAACGGATTCTGTGGAGTATCAATATGGCTGGCACAGAAATTGTATCCGGCGTTTTTTTGGAACAGATACCTTTCCGGACATTGATCTTTCGGAACGGGCACTGAAAAGTCTGGTTGATCAGAATGTGAATAAAGGACTTACTGTTCCAGGAGTCCAGAAGAAGCTTTCTCTGCATCTGGATGTGAGTTCTGGTGCCAGGCTTACTCTTGTAAATTATCCGACCGGTTACATTCTTAAGCCACAGACGGAAGAGTATGAAAACCTGCCTGAGTACGAACAGATGGCAATGCATATGGCAGATATCGCCGGAATAAAGACAGTCCCGCACGCACTGATTCGAATGAATGGAACGTTTGCGTATATTACCAGAAGGATAGATCGCAAGCTTACGGATCACAGCACGGAGCTTCTGGCAATGGAGGACTTCTGTCAGCTATCCGGAAGACTTACGGTGGATAAGTATAAAGGATCCTATGAAAGCTGCGGAAGAATTATCAGAAAATATTCTGAATATGAGGGCTTTGATCTTTCAGAAATGTTTTTGAGGGTCGTGTTTGCCTTCCTGATTGGAAATTCTGACATGCACCTGAAGAACTTTTCTTTGATTGAAAACGCTCCTGGAGCAAGAAAATATCATCTGTCGGAAGCTTATGATATTTTGCCGGTAAATGTTGTACTGAAGTCAGATCCTGATCAGATGGCACTTACCGTTCATGGAAAGAAGAGAAATATACATCGGAATGATTTTCTGGCGCTTGCGCAGAACTGTGGAATTTCCAGAAAAGCGGCTGAGAACATGATCCGAAGTATATTAAAAAAGAAGGGGGAAATCGTTGATCAGTGTGATACGGCAATGCTCTCTGATGACCAGAAAAATGAAGTTCGGGAACTGATTGAAGCGAGAGCGGATATCTTGAGTTCATGATAATAAAAGAAGGTCCTGTCTCCTTGAAAATGCCTAGGGTCAGGACCTTTGTTATTGTCTTTTCTGATGCGGCGAGGTAAGTCTACATGGGTGATTGGCGCATATTCTGGCTACCATTGGCCTTCTGGTGGGACTCGGCTATTGGAATGACTGGATGAACGGATTATATTATATTAATGACGACCGGATGTACAGCATCCAGGTATTGTTAATGAATATTCAGAAGAATCTGGATTCGCTCCGGCAGCAGGCCCAGTCCGGAGAAGTACGGGAGGACATTTGTATGCAGTATTACGTTGACATCAATGCAAGAAGGCCGGGGGCTGGCAGCAAGGAGCATCCGTTTAAGACCATTCAGACGGCGGCAGACATTGCCATGCCGGGCGACGAGGTCCTGGTCGCACCCGGCATTTATCGGGAGTATGTAAATCCGAAGCATGCCGGGACGGAGACGGAGCGAATTGTTTATCGCTCGATAGAGCCGCTGCAGGCGATTATTACCGGAGCGGAGCCGCTGACCGGATGGGAACCGGTGGAGGACGAGGAGAATGTCTGGACCGTTCGCGTGAAGAATACGCTGTTCGGAGATTACAATCCGTATACCACGAAGGTTTCCGGAGACTGGTTCATTGCGACCATCACGGCACACACCGGTGATGTGTATCTGAATCATAAATCAATGTATGAGGTGACGGAGCGCAGCAAGGTCACTGCACCGGAGCCGTCGCTTCTTTCCTGGGATCAGGAGTTTTCCGTTTATGTCTGGTACGCGGAACAGGACGAGGAGACGAACGAGACCGTTTTCTATGCGAACTTCCAGGGCAAGAATCCGAACCTCGAGGAAGTGGAATTCTCTGTTCGGAAGGACTGCTTCCTTCCCGCAGAAGAGGGCGTTGGTTTCATTACGCTGTCTGGCTTTACGGTTCGGGAGGCGGCAACGCAGTGGGCTCCGCCGACGGCTTATCAGGACGGCATGATCGGACCTCACTGGTCAAAGGGCTGGATCATCGAGGACTGTGAGGTTTATGAGTCGAAGTGCTCCGGCATTTCACTTGGAAAATATCTGCAGCATGGCAATGACAACCGCTGGCTTAAGTGGAAATATAAAGATGGTACCCAGACGGAGCGTGACTGCATTCTGCAGGCAAGCTATGAGAACTGGGACAAGGAGCACATTGGCAGTCACATCATTCGCCGCTGCTCGATTCATGACTGCGGGCAGACCGGTATTGTCGGTCATCTGGGAGGAGTGTTCTCGATCATTGAGGACAACCACATTTACAACATCAACAACAAGCAGAACCTTGCCGGCGCGGAAATCGGCGGAATCAAGATGCATGCGGCTATTGATGTTATTTTCCGCAGAAACCGGATTCACCACTGCACGAGAGGCATCTGGCTTGACTGGCAGGCACAGGGAACCCGCGTGACGCAGAATCTGATGTATGACAACAGCCTTGGCTTTGACAAGACGAGACTGAATTCTGACAACGTTGGCGAATTTCTTGGCTCCTTGGGAGAGGATCTGTTTGTAGAGGTGTCCCACGGACCGACGCTGGTGGACAACAATATTTTCCTGTCGGAGCGCTCCATCAAGTTTGCCTCGCAGGGAGGCGCGTTTGTTCACAACCTGTTTGCAGGATCTCTTACCTGCATCGGAACCGGAACGGACAACGGAGCACCGGACATCAAGTCGCAGCGCTATACGCCGTACCACGCCATTCATGGAACGCGCGTAATCGGATTTATGTCCTTCCTGCATGGGGATGTACGCTTCTGCAACAATATTTTCGTTCAGAGACCGGTTCTTCCCTTCTTCCATGAGGTGCAGACTGCGGTGGAAAATGCAGAGGATCCGAATGCGAGAATGTGGGATACCATGAATTTTGATGTGGGTACCTTCGTCTATGATGAGTATCCTACGGAGGATGAGTGGAAGAAGCAGTTTGAAGGCTACTGCGGCATGGGATCGGACAATCCGTATCCTAACAGATATTATTCCCATCTCCCGGTGTGGGCGAAGGGCAATGTATATCTGGGAGGTGCAAAGCCCTGGAAGAAGGAGCAGAACGCAGTCGTGGATGACAGCTTTGTTCCGGAGCTTTCTCTGGAGGAGACGGCAGACGGATTTAAGCTTAAGACAAATCTTGCAGCCTATGCTGCCGGGATCTCAGACGGTGTGATCAGCACCGGCGATCTGGGAATGGCCTTTGAGCCGGAAGAGCGCTTTGAGAATCCGGATGGCTCGGAGATTATTTTCAATCAGGATTACTTCGGCGATCACCGCGAGGCAACGGCAATGCCCGGACCGTTTGCAACGGAGGATGCCTGGAGCCGGATGGTATAAATCGCCGGAACCGAACGAATCTGACGGAACGGTATTGATATGAATACAGGAAATCCCTCTTCTTTCTGAAACGGAGAGAAGAGGGATTTCTTTTGCTTGTGCCCGGCGGCACACGTTCCGCACACAATCAAAGCCGGTCAATATATTCTTCCAGATGCAGATCCTGGATTTCTTCAATGATCTGTACAACCCGTTTCTTTTCAAATTTCCGCAGGAGACTGCGAATCTGTGACTTTATGGTGGACTCTTCGATGACGCGGAGTTCACAGATTTCACTTCGGGAATATCCCTTCATAAGAAGCTTCAGGGTTTCTACTTCAGAAGAAGTAAGAGAGGAAAGACGGTTTATGCTGAGCAGCAGGCTGTATTCCGTTTCCTTCATGCGCTTGAATTCGGAACGGATTTTGGTGGCGATCACAGGACGGATCGGCGAATTTCCGTGGTATGCATCAATGATGGCGGAGTGGATTTCATTGACGGAGGAATTCTTCAGGATGTAGTCGCAGACACCGATCTGAAAGGCGCTGAAGACGTCCTTGTCCTCTTCATAGACAGTGAGAATGATGATTTTTGTGTCAGGAGAGGAAGTCAGAATCAGCTTGCTGGCCATAATACCGGCATTTCTGTAATCCATTTCGATATCCATTAATATGACATCGGGATGCAGCTGAAGAGCGGCATCTACGGTGGACTGCATGGTATCTGTTGCAGCAATGACAGAGATATCCGGATAGACCTGAAGGTCATTTACATATTGCTGTCGGATGGAAGGGAGATCCTCCGCGATCTGAACCTTAATCATGAAAAGCCTCTTTCTACAAAATGGAATTGAGATCCGGAAGCAGAAGATAGAAGGTGGTTCCCTTTCCGACCTCACTTGCAACCTTAATGGAGCCGGAATGCAGCTGCATAATTTTATAGGAAGTCGAGAGACCGATTCCCCAGTTCTGACTAAACGGATGTGTCGTGAAATATGGGGCAAAGATCTGGGTCAGATTCTTCTGAGAAATTCCCTTCCCGTTATCTCTGATCATGATGATAATCTGCTGGTCTGTTTTTTCGCAAGAGACGGTTAGTTCTCCGGGCCGTACATTGGATCGCATGGCTTCTGCGGCATTGGCAATGATATTGATCAATACCTGTAGAAAATAATCCTTGTCAGCAAGAATACTGATGCTGGTGTCTGCGTACGAACGATGAACGCTGTAATCCGATAATAACTGCGCTTTTTCTTCCAGTGCCTGTTCAATCAAATCAATGGCATTCTCGGTATGAAACGATAACTGTGTAATTTTGCTGGTTTGATGAATCTGATCCATCCGCGCATAAATCCGGTCCAGATGCAGCATCAGCTCTTCCTTACTTCCTGGAGTGTCCTGGCTGGCTTTTACCTCTGCCTTGAGCGAGAGAATCTCATTCTTTATGTAGTGACAGAATACGCGGCTGATGTTCTCGGAATCTGCCAGCTGCCGCGAAATCTCCAGCTCACAGGTGGATGCCATGAGGTGCAGATGCATCAGACGGACAAGACAGATGAAAAGGACGATCAGGAAGGCAGTCCACAGGTACGGAAGAAGCTGATAGAAACGATCCTTGCCAAGAAGCGGAAGTGCCATCAGTGAACAGGTTCCGGTCAGCTTGGAAAAGGCAAGAACATTCCTGGGGAAAATAGAAAGCAATAGCAGATAACCGCTGCTGAGAGCCAGATGGCAAATGTCGCTGGCAATCCAGGTGAAACGAATGCCGCCAATGGAAGGATAGTGCAGGTGGTGGCATAGAAGCCGGAGAAATGACATGAAAACGATCAGGCAGTTGATTATCCGTGCAAGAGCGGTCAGCAGATCCATCAGCCCATGGTATTGGCCCATGGTGCAGACCGAGGGATAAAGTGCGTAATACACGCGCTCCTGTACATGGGGAAGGAAGAAAAGAAAGATCATAATTTCCAGAATAAGGACAGGGGAAAAGAGACTCTTCTTATGAGTCAGGTGGGCGGCATACCAGACAGAAACTGCCGGAATGGAAACCGAACAGAAGTTAACCAGGCAGATCAAAGGAAGCGTTTTGATCGGAAGAAAGAAAAAGAAACGCCAGAGAAAATCCGGAAGCATGAAATAAGAATTAATGATGTTTACATAGTAAATCTGACGGGAAAAGAAAAGGATTACCGTCAGAAAAGAAAATACATATGCAATCAGAACGGGGATAAAGTGCAGTTGTCCCGAGGAATTTCCAGATCTGCTCCCAAGGAACAGGATGAAAAGTGTAAGAAAAATCAGAACAATTAAAAAGATGAACATAGCGACTGCGATGCTTTCTCGTATCAATCAATCTATCTTGTTTATTTTAACATGAATACTCAAACTGTCAGGTTGAAAAATCTTCAACCTGACAGTGGCAGGTAAAACCTCCTATGATCGCAGTATCAGAAACGCAGTTCCAAGGGAGGGGAAGAAAAGTGAAAGCGATTCGAACGATTCAAAAGAAAGAGAGTACGCAGAGAGCATATCTGAAGCGCTACTGGCAGCTCTATCTGATGCTGGCCTTACCGCTTCTGTACCTGCTCATTTTCAAGTATGTTCCCATGGCGTATGTACTGATTGCATTTAAAAAATACAGCATTGTACAGAGCCTGTGGGAAATGCCCTGGGCGGACAAAGCGGGCTTTCAATATTTTATTCAGGCATTTTCAAACGGAGATTTCCAGCGGGCCCTGCGCAATACCGTGGTTCTGAATGTGCTCGATCTGCTGGTCGGATTTCCGATCCCGATTATATTCGCACTGATCCTGAATGAGATTCCGTTTAAGAGAGTCAAAAAAGCCGTACAGACCATTGTATATATGCCTCACTTCCTTTCGTGGGTTATCATTTACGGCCTGGCACTTCAGCTGTTTGCGCCGTCTACAGGGTTGATCAACATGGCCATTCAGAAACTGGGAGGTGCTTCGGTTCCGTTTCTGAATGATTCCGCACATTGGGTGGGAACCTACGTGGGACTTGGTGTCTGGCAGAGCTTTGGCTGGAACTCCATTGTGTATCTGGCTGCAATTGCAGGAATTGCTCCGGATTTGTATGAAGCGGCATCTGTGGATGGTGCAAACAGATGGCAGAAAATCTGGCATATTACTTTGCCGGGAATCAAATCAACCATCGTGATTCTGCTGATTATGTCCATTGGAAATATCATGGGAAGCTATTTTGACCGTCCTTTCGCACTGCAGAACAATCTGGTCAAGGATTGGTCCAACGTACTCTCCATTTTTGTTTATGAACGAGGCATTCGCGGCCTGCAGTTCTCGCTGACAACGGCAGTTGGTCTGTTTCAGTCTGTAGTTGGAGTATTCTTCCTCCTCGGTGCAAATGCGATCTCCAGGAAACTTGGAGAGAGAGGACTTTGGTAAAGCGGGAGGGACAATCGAAATGAAAATAAAAAAACAGCAGGGGTTGATTAAATCCGGAAAACAAAAAGCGCAGGATGTGGTGATTACGGCAGTGGCGATTCTGATTTCGATTACGTGTCTGCTGCCGATGGTGAATTTGCTGGCACGATCTCTTAGCTCTTCACAGGCCCTGGTTCGCCATGAAGTGTATCTGTGGCCGGTTGGAACTAATCTGGAGGCATATGGCTATGTGCTTGGAGATTCTTCCTATATCCGGGCTTTTGGGTGGACGGTGCTTCTGACAGTGACGTTTACGCTTCTGGCCCTGACCATGACAACGCTTTGTGCGTATCCGCTGATCTTTAAGGAACTGAAAGGGCGGGGAACGATCAACGTTCTCATTACCATCACGATGTTCTTTAATGCAGGAACGATTCCGAACTATCTTCTGTTCCAGAAGATCGGACTGCTGGATCATCCGCTGGTACTGCTCCTTCCGACATGTCTGAGCGTTTTCAACATGATCATCATGCGGAATTTCCTGTACGGAATTCCGGAAAGCTTATGCGAGTCGGCGCAAATCGACGGAGCCAGCTATGCGACTATTTTGTGGAAAATTTATCTTCCCGTATCCAAACCGGTTCTGGCAACGCTCGCACTGTTCTACGCGGTAGAACGATGGAATGGATATTCGGATGCACTGATGTACATGAACGATGATAAGTATTATCCGCTGCAGTTGCTTCTCTACAACATTCTGAACAATATCAACCGTGTGGAGATTGCCACGCAGCAGGGATTCTCGGCACCCGGACTTTCGGATTCCCTGAAGGCAGCGATCGTAATGTTTTCCACCATTCCGATTCTTCTGATTTATCCATGGCTTCAGAAGTATTTTATCCATGGCGTGATGGTGGGAGCTGTAAAGGAATAATTCTGCGGAAGTAAATGCCGAAAGGCATTTCTCAATAACAATCCTACATTTAAGGAGGGGACAATGAAAAAGAAACTGATGGCATTATTATTGGCAGTAACGGTGAGTGTTCCGCTGATGGCCTGCGGAGGCAGCAATCAGACCGGGCAGACGTCGGAGGGCACTTCGAGTGTGGAAGATGAAACCGGGGAAGTTGCTGCAGAAACTGCGGAGAGCACCTCGGAACTGACAGACGGAAAGTTTGCAGAGACGCAGCACATTACGGTTGAGGTCTGGGATGATGGATCTCAGGGCAGCGAAACCTCTCATGAGACCAACAAATTTAATAAGTACATCAAGGATCAGATGCTGGAGCAGCACAATGTTGACGTTGAGTTTGTAGCGGTTCCGAGATCCAATGAGACAGAGCAGATCAATAACCTTCTGGCAGCAGGCTCCGCACCGGATATTTGCTATACGTATGATTATGCAACCATTCAGACCTATGCGGATATGGGCGGAGTTGCAGACCTCAGCGAAGCGGTTGAGAAGTATAAAGCCGATCTTCCCAACATGTGGGACTGGCTGGGAGAGACCAATGTATATTGGGATCAGGATCCAACCACAGGCTCCCTGTGGGCACTGGAAGGCAAAATGGCGGTCAATAACCGTGAGCTTTCCTTTATTCGTGAGGACTGGCTGAAGAAGCTTGATCTTGAGGTACCGACATCAACGGAAGAATTCTATCAGACGCTGGTTGCCTTCCGTGATAATGCGGATGTCCTTCTTGGCAAGGATGCGGATAAGATGATTCCGTTCTCGGTCAGCTATGATGTGGGCTGGAGAGCAGCGATGCTGATTGGCAGCTGCCTGGATCCTGACGTTACGGACAAGGAATACTATGTAAAGGGCTTTGACGATCGTCTCCTTACGCAGAATGGAACAAAGGAAGCGATTAAGCTTCTGAACCAGTGGTACAACGAAGATCTGATGTGGGATGATTTTGCTCTGTATACGAGTGGAGATACCACAGAGGACGATATGATTAAGGCAGGATATGTGGGAGCATTTACGCACAGCTGGGATATGCCTTATCGTAACGGTGCAGACAGCTATCAGGCAAATCTGAAGAAGAATGTCGGGGAGGATGCAGCATACATTCCGGTAGACTGCTTCGAAGACAAGAACGGGAACTACACCAAGTGGTCGATCAGCCAGACCGATCGCCACATCTTCTTCCCGGCAACCAATGACAATCTTCTTGCAAGCCTTCTGTATATCGATTTTATCAGCGATCCTGCAACCATTGAGTATCTGCAGATTGGAGATGAGGGCGTAAACCACAAGGTAAATGAAGAAGGTGCTGTTGAGACGCTCACAGCTACCGGCGACGACATGCAGATTTCCGGACAGAATTTCTATCTGACGATTACGGTGAACGGACTGAAGCTTCAGGATGCAGATGCCACGGTTAAGGCAATTGCTTACAACTATCCGGAAGTTGATCCATCTTACGTAGAGCAGGCTTATAAGCTGGCAGATACGGACAAGAGAGTCAACAAAAATGCCAAGTGCGGATCCATTTCCGCAGAGAACGGAATGGGAACCACTCTTTCCAGCAAGCGTGATGTCCTTCTGGATACTGCAATGTCCTGCCCGGTGGATCAGTTTGAAAGCACCTGGGAGAACGGAATGAATGACTATCTCTCCGCAGGCGGCCAGGCAATTCAGGATGAGAGAGAGCAGGCGTGGAATAATCTGTATGGCGATGCGGAGATGCTTCCGGAGTAATCCGAAAAGCTTGCTGAAAAATCAATGAAAAGATAAGAAGTAAGAAAAATGGCAGGGCAGTTAAGAGAACACAGAAGGTTGATGTGTTTTCCTGACTGCCTGCCATTTGTGTATCAGGCCGGAAAAGCTGAAAAGTACCGGACAGAACTGCAGGAAGGAGAACGATATGAATCAATATAAGGAAGGCTGGGAGCTTCCGAATCCGTTTTTAAATGCCGAAGGAAAGCTTGTAGAGAACCCGAAAGAGTGGGAGGAGCAGCGGGAATATTTGAAATCACTGCTGATTCGCTATCAATACGGTACGGTACCGCCGGCACCGCCGTTTTATCGGGAAGAGGCGATTAGTAAGAAAGAACTTCTGGAGGGAGCGGGTATCGAGGAAAATATCCGACTGTATTTTGGCCCCAAGGGAGAGATTACGTTCCGGATCATCGTTCTTCGTCCGAATGACAGTGAAAAGCATAAGACCGCAATTGTTCCTTCCTATGTAAACGCAAAGGCGGCGGAGGAGTCCATTCGGGCGGGTTACTGCGTTGTGGTATTTGATCCGACGGAACCTGCTCCGGATGATTTTGATTATAAGAGAGGAAGCTGCTATCAGACCTATCCGGAATATACCTGGAAGGTCATTGCGATGTGGGCGTGGCTGCAGAGCAGAACGCTGGACTATCTTCTGAGGCAGCCCTACGTGGATTCCTCCTGTGTGATCAGTGCGGGGCATTCCCGATATGGAAAGACGGCGCTTTGCTGTGCCGTTATGGATGAGCGCTTTACCATCTGTGCCGCAGCAGGATCAGGGTGCGGCGGAATGGCCAGCAACCGTTATTCCGGCAACCGGCTGGGAGATGGTCATGGATTTGTGGAGACAAATGGCTGGCTTATGCGGGAGGACGGCGCTGCCTACTGGTTTGTTGATGATTTTGGGAAGTATGGGAATAAGGAGACCGCGTGTGCGCATTGGGAGGAGAACCGGCTTGATTTTGATGCTCATTTCATCGGAGCTGTGATCGCACCGAGACCGCTCATCGTGCTGGAGGGACTGGACGATCAGTGGTGTAACCCGTTCGGAACGCAGATTTCCTGGTATGCCGTGGCAGAAGTATATCGTTTTCTTGGAGCAGAAGAGAACTGTGCCATTCATTATCGCGAAGGCGGGCATATGTTCTGCAGCGAAGACTGGAGAGTCCTGAGAGATTTTGTCGGAAATCGTGTGGAGCATACAGAAAAGGAAACAATCTACAAGACGGCGGCTTTGGGGTATGATGTGTCTTATGGATTTGGATGGAGATGCCCCGGAAGGCAGGATCCGACCCTGGAGGATTTTTTCCATGGCTCTGTTGGCGGGAAGCAGGAGCGGATCTGGAGTTTTCAATAAAAATTCGAAGACAGTGCTATCGCGGTCAGAGGAAAGCGTTTGACGGGCGGAAGGAGAGCGATGATTCACAGGATAAACAGAAGCGGAATAAACAGTATACTGATCATTATTCTTCTGTGCTGCAGCGTGAGCCTTACCGCGTGCCGGAAAACGGAACAGATGGATTCTCTGAGTGCTGCGGAGGCGGCACTGGAGGGCGGCGAGCATGTCATCCTGGATTTTTATATATGGAGTGATGAGCAGCCGTACATGACAAAGGTGGTAGAGGCATTTAATGACATGCAGAATGAAACGGAGATACGACTGTGTGTTATCACCAGCAGCGAGTACGAAGATACGGTAGACCAGGCGTTGAATCACGGGGGCGCTGTTGACCTGATCGACCTTCGCAACAACGCAATCATTACAGACTATGCGAAGCAGGGAACCATACTGGATCTGACGGAATATCTTCGGAACAGCAGCCTGGATATCAGCAAATACGGATCTCTGTGGGATTACGGCAAGATTGGTGACCGAAGCTATGTCCTTCCGACGAGAAGGACGTCATGGGCCCTGTTTTATAACGCGGACATGTTTCAGAAAGCCGGGCTTTCAGAGCCCGGGCAGCTGACCTGGGATGAATATGCGGAGCTGGCACTGCGGCTTAAGGAACGGCTGCAAATTCCCTATGGAGGTTACTGGGTGAAGTGGAATCTGCCATTGATCGCAACGCAGAATTCCTGGTATTGCAATTCGGATGATCTGGAAGAGCTTCGGATGGCAATGGCGTTTATGAATCGGATTTACAATGAGGATCAGTCCCATATTTCACCGGAGGAACAGGAAGGGGACAACGCGGATTATATTCAACTCTTTGAGAACGGAGCGTTTGCAATGATGCCGAATGGAGAATGGGCGGCGAGCGCTTTGCTGGAGGATGAGAAGAAGGGAAACTGCAAGATCAATTGGAAGGTCACATCGCTTCCGGTTCTTGAAGGGATGGAAGAGAATACGACGATTGGCGGATTCCAGTATGTGGGAATTTCAAGTACCTGCCGCTATCCGGAGCGCGCGTTTTCTTTTCTGGAATTTCTGTGTGGAAAAGAGGGGGCGGAAATACTGGCAGGCTGCGGAATGATACCGGCTTATCTGACCACAGAGGTACAGAACACGTATCTGAGAGGGATCGGGAAAGAAGGGACGGATCAGTTCTTTTCGAATCGGATTATTATGACACAGCCGATGGGAATCCCACATTATTCGGAAATTTCAAATTGTCAGGATGAGATTATCCTGGAATATCTGAATGGTCAGAAATCTCTGGAGGAAGCTTTGCAGGAATTTGAAACAGAAAGAATGCAAATTGTGGGTAATATCGAAGGCGGAGCACAGAGTACAACGGATTGATTGACAAAGAGCGCTGACAGGAAGACGATTTTCCTGTCAGCGCTCTTCCCCTTTTTGTCAGGGATGAAATCAGGGGAGAAGAATCATCTCTGAGAGAGAATTTTTATCTGTAGGGATGAAATTAGCATCGCCGAGGAGCCCGCGTTCTCGGAATTACCTTCGGGTGAGATTTTAAATCCCACAACTTTAGGATTGACCCTTTATTTTTCCGACCTGATTTTAAGAATTTTGAAGAAATTCGCAGAGCCCGTTCGTTATGATTTACAGATGCATCGAAAGAGCGACAAAGGAGAGGAGGTGAGCCGGAACGAGTGCAGAAGAGAAGCTGTCACAGTGGATGGAGGAATATCAGAATCTGGTGTTTTCTGTCTGCTACAAGATGACAGGGGATTATTTCGCAGCGCAGGACCTGGCACAGGATACGTTTCTGTCGGCGTTCCGGCATCATGCGGATGCTCCGCCGGGAGCGGAGAAGAGATGGCTGTGCCGGATCGCAGCGAACCGCTGCATTGATTATCTGAGGTCTGCGGAATACAAAACGCAGCCGCAGGAATCGGAGGTGCTGGACCGGCAGCCGGCAAGGTGCGAAACACCGGAGAGTGAGGTACTGGAGCAAAGCGTGCGGGAAACGCTCCGGAAGAGGTGCGAAGGCCTGAAGCCTCCGTACGACCGGATCGCCTGTCTGTACTTTTGCCAGGAGGAGTCTCCGGGTGAAATTGCGAGAAGGCTGCAGATGAATCCGAAGACTGTGAACACACAGATTTACCGGGCAAGGGAGATGCTTCGGACGATTTACCGGGAGGAAAGGAGGAATGCGATATGACAATAAGTGACAGCAATTCGCGGGAAAAGCTTCCGTATCTGAGCGAGGAAGAGCTGGATCTTCTTATGGAAGAGACGGAGAAAAGCGCGATGATCTCTGCGCCTTCCTTTCTGAAGCGGGAGATCTTCGGGGAGATCCGAAGACGCAGAACCATCAACCAGATGAACTGTATCAGGATGAAAACCTGGCAGATTGTTACGGTTGTGGCGGCGGCAATTCTTCTTCTGACCATCATGCCGTTCGAGAGCCGAATGACCTCCGGCACTCCGGAAAATGGCAGCAGGCCTGGAATTTCTGATCTGTGGAACCGCACGGAACAGAATGAAGTGCCGAAGATAAGAGAGGACCGTGTGGGAACCTGGATGTATGAGAAGAATCTTCAGGTTGGTGCAGCAGTCCGGTCGGTGACGGATCAGCTGCTTCCTGCGGCGATCAACAGCCGCGCGGACGCAGCCTCCCGCAGAAGTCTTGAGGGCCTGAGCTAAGGGATGGAGGCCAGGCGTTTTCACCTGAAATCAGGCAGATTGAATGGAAACCAGGTGCCGCAGCCCTTCTGCGGCAGGAAAGGATAACATGAGAAAGAAAAAGAATGCATTTATGACCTTTATTTTCTCCTTTATTCCCGGCTGTGCCGAGATGTACTGGGGATTTATGAAGAACGGTGTAAGTCTTCTTGCATTGTTTGCGATCACCGCGTTTGTCTCGAGCATTTTCGGAAGCGGGGCTTTTATGATCTTCGCGTTGGTGATCTATGTTTACGCCTTTTTCCATGCAAGGAATATGGCACACATGTCGGATGAGGAGTTCGCTGAGGCGGAGGATGAATATCTGATTACGGAAGAGAGCCTCAAGAAGCTTGGCTTTAGCGGGCAGAAATATCACCGCATACTGGCTGCGGCGCTGATTGTCTGCGGCTGCTGGATTATTCTGGATTCCGGAACGGAATATCTGGGACAGATTTTACCCGGTATCCGGAACTCCCTCTGGGGAATTCATGATGTGATTCCGCGCGTGTTTGCGTCTGTGATTCTGATCTGGATCGGTGTTCGCATGATTCGGGGAAAGAAGGAGCAGGATGCAGAAGAATGATCGTTATATCCATCGGGTAGGAAGCATCACCTGCGGCGTGGTTCTCGTCGCCGCAGGCGTTCTCTATCTGCTTGCCGTCCTCTGGAAAATGATTCCGCTGTCATTTGTCTTCCACCTCTGGCCGGCGATTTTCATCCTTCTCGGGATTGAGATCCTTCTCTCCTGCGTTCTCTCCGGAGACCGGATCCAATATGATAAGGCGGCAATGGCGGTTATGGTGCTGATGGTCCTGTTTGCCATGTTTCTTGCAGGAGTGGATGGCATCTCAAACGGAATCTGGCACCTGTCGGTATAGCGGGCAGGGTGCTTACAGAATGAAATATAAGGTGCGCGTGACTTCGTAGTAATCCTCGGAATCAAATGCAATCCGCTTGCTTCCAACGCGGGTGACTCCGGGATAATAGGAGCCGCGCTGTGCCTTTTCCATATCCTTGAATTCGATTTCCACATGGAAATGCTCCGGCAGGGTCATTAGGCAGGATTTGGGATCCTTGGAAATGGCCTCCTTCATGCCGTCATGAATCAGGCGGATGGCGGTTTTGGGGTGAATGGAAATGGTAGAGGTGCCCCATCCCTCGAAGACCGGAACGGTGGTGATTTCCGGGATCAGCTCCTTCGCCTCTTCGCAGAGAGCCTTGTCTCCGCTGACGAAAATCGTGGGGATTCCGTAATAAGCGGCGAACATGGAGTTCAGCATGAACTCGCTGGCATATTTGCCGTTGACTTCAATGTACTGGTTGCGCAGATTCATCGTGTGAGACAGGTTATTCCCGACCGAATAAGCGCCAGAGTGGTAGCCGGTCATTGCCGCCGCATCACACTGGCGGACACCGGACATCATGCTGCCGGGATTGGTCACCCAGCCGCGGATGAGGTGGACGCCCTCGGGAAGCTCATCGCCGATGATGTTGCGTGCAGAGTCGTGGGCATCCTTAACCAGAATGTCCTCCACCTTACCGGTTTCCAGCGCGCCGCTGCAGGCAGCGGACACCTCGCGGGACATCTGCAGGGCAAAGCGGTCATAGCCGGGCTTTCCGATTTCTGCCAGAGAGTGTACGGTTTCTCCGTTTAATTTTACCGCGGGCTGTGCGTTGGTCATGGAATTTAGGATGGCCTCTTCAACAGCCTCGGCTGCCGGAGTGAAGACCCGGTTGATCCGCTCCTCCGGGAAGATTTTCAATTCCGTAAATCCGCTTCCGCAGCAGTCACCGAGAAGATTTCCGTTGGAGAAGCCAAGAACAATATCGCCGGAGCCGGTTCCCATGTAGGAGCCGGTACGGGCAAGGCCGACCACAGCACGCTTCAGAACACGCTTCAGCTGCCGGGCGGAGAGCGGAAGATCGGTACCGAGGATCATCATGATGGAGCCGACATCGGGAGTGGATGCCTCGCGGAGTGTTTTCTGGATTCTTTTTCCGACAGGCTCGCCGCAGATGGAGAGATTCTCGAGACTTCCGAAGTTGGACTGTACCAGAGCGCCGATGGTGTAATTGTGTCCGGCAAAACGAATGATGCGCGAAGCCGAGCCAATGCCGCCCTTTAAGTCACAGCAGATGGTTCCCCGGCCTGCTCCGACATCGCCCTGGGCAAAATCAGGATCGTTCCGGTCCGCATCCGCGATGGCGGCAAGGACATGCTCTTCCTCCACTGCCCGCTTTCCGATGTTGCTGATCTGGGAGTCGTTGGTTTCTCCGACCAGTACATTGACGCTGCGGACGGTTCTGCCGCGCTCCTCTTCCTGATGAAGAATATAGCCGATGAGGGCATCCGTCACCTTTCCGACATTCAGGGTATTGGTAAGAGCAATGGGGGATTCCAGGCAGCCAAGCTCTTCGACCTGCAGGGTTCCTGCGGTTTTGCCATATCCGTTCAGCACATAGGCGGCTGCAACCGGCTTTTCTTCATAAGCAGTCCCTTCGCAGGGAAAAACAACAGTGACGCCGGTGTGGACATCGTCCTGATCCACGGTGCAGTGTCCTACGCGGACCCCCGGCACATCGGTGATTTTATTATGGGGACCTGTTTTCCCAGCCCCGATCTGGTATCCGTAATCGCGAATATTCATAGTATAAATGCCTCCTGCGATCTATCTTATAGCTTTCGAACGGGATAAGGAAGAGGAATTGCAGGAAGCACCCGGGGCAAAAAAGATACAAAAAAGATATGAAAAACAGATTGACGCGGAAGAAAAGGAGTGCTATAAAATTGGTTACCGAGAGATGAATACATGTATACAATCGAACGGGAGAAGCTCCGGAACGGTCCGGAGCCTTCAGAAAAAGATTGATTCGACAAGGGCGTCGTTTTCGAAAGAAAACGGCGCCCTTTTTCGTATCTTTCAAAGAGGAGGAGCAAACATTATGAGAAAACACTGGAGCGCAGCAATTAGTTTTGCTCTTGCGGCAGCCATGCTGGCAGGCTGCGGGGCATCCGGAACCGCAGATACCGCGGCAGATTCGACGGGAGCGGAGAGCACGGCAGCAGATACTGCAGAGAGCACAGAGGCGGCTGCAGGTGATGATGCGGGAACGCTTCATCTGGCATGGACCGCGGACATTCAGACACTGGATGTTCAGACAACAAGTGCAAACTACATGATTCCGATGAACGTGTTTGACCGTCTGTTTGAAATCAAGCTGAATGATGACGGCTCGACAGAGCTGGTTCCGAGCCTGGTCAAGGAATATACCGTAAGCGATGACGGACTGACCTATCACTTCACTCTTCGCGACGATGTGAAGTTCTCCGATGGAACAACTCTTACGGCAGGAGATGTGGAATTCTCTCTGGTTCGTCTTCTCGGATTGGATACCAGTGTGAATACGGATTTTGCTTCCTGCATTCTGGGAGCAGACGAGTACATTGAGCAGGAAGGCTACAGCTATGACGACACCGTGGAAGGCATTACGGTGGAGGACGATACGAATCTGACCATTACGCTGGCTTATCCTTTTGCAGGCTTCCTGTATGAGCTGGCAACCCCGGCCGGATGTATTTATTCGAAGGCTGCTGTGGAGGCTGCAGGCGATGACTATGGAAATGACTACAAGGCAGCCATCGGCTCCGGCCCTTATGTGATCACCGACTGGACCAGAGACAGCGGCATGGAGCTTGAGGTCAATCCGGAGTACTGGGGCGAAGCACCCAGTGCAAAGAAGGTCGACATTCAGATCGTTCCGGATGCATCTACGATCAACATGATGTTCCAGAACGGCGAGATCGACATTCTGGACTGCGATGATCTGGATTCCTCGGTTGTGGAATCCACCTACAAGACCGCGTATGCGGACAAGATTGTTACCTCCAACCGTCTTGCTACGACCTATCTGATTCTGAATGAGAATGATCAGTATCTCGGAGATGTCAATGTCCGGAAAGCCATTCAGATGGCCATTGACCGTCAGAGCATTCTGGATACGGTATACAGCGGCGATGGAAATCTGTGCGACGGCATTTATCCGAAGGGCCTGATCGGCTACTCGGAAGAGAATCAGGGCTGGCTGAAATATGATCCGGATGCAGCAAAGAAGCTCCTTGAAGATTCCGGCTATACGGACGGAGAAATCAAGATGGAGCTTGCAGCAGACAGCTCGGCATCCTCCAGTGTGACGCTGGTTCTTCAGATGGTACAGGCAAACCTGCAGGCAATCGGAATCGACGCCTCCATTGTTTCCTATGATGAAGCAAGCTGGCTGGCACTTCGCAAGTCCGGCGAGATGAATTCCTTCGTGGCAACCTGGACCGCAGACTTTAACGATCCCGACAACTTCATTTACACCTTCTTTGGAAACGACGAGAAGACGAAGATCCGCAGCATCAACTACAAGGATGAAGACACCATGAAGCGTGTCGAAGAAGCAAGAGCAATCACGGACGAAACCGAGCGTCTTGCCGAGTATGATGCACTGGAAAAGAAGATTGTACAGGACGATGCCGCATGGGTTCCGCTGTTCGGCCGCACGCACCTGTTCGTCACCAGCGACCGTGTTGCAAAGTTTGTACCTCACTGGGCAGGATACAGTGATTTCAACATCAGCGGCGTAACGATGGCAGAGTAATCACAGAGACAACAGAAGCAGAAAACGGACCGGCAGAATCTGCCGGAGCCGGACTTCATGAAAAACAGATGGATTCCGGGTACTGTCCAGATGGACAGGCCCGGAACCCTCTGCGTATCGGAGAAGGTCCGGAGAGAAAAGGCCTGACAGAAATGCCGCAGACAGGCTGCGGCAAGAGGTAAACATGAAACAGATCGTAAAACGAATCCTCGGGACCATTCCGGTTCTGATCGGTGTCATCCTTCTGATTTTTATCATGCTGCGGGTGGTGCCGGGCGATGCGGTGACGACGCTTCTCGGGGAGCATGTCAATCAGGAAACCATTGACCGCCTGACCAAGTCCATGAATCTGGATAAGCCGATGATGGAACAGTTCTTCACTTATCTGGCGGGACTTCTTCGCGGCGATATGGGACAGAGCTACAAATACAATCGAAGCGTAACCTCCATGATTATGGAAGCCTTCCCTTATACCGTACAGCTGGCGGTGATGGCGGCTGTTTTTGCCTGGGTGATGGGAATGATCCTGGGCGTCATAGCTGCGATCAAACAGAATCATCTTCTGGACCATCTGTTCATGGGACTGGCATTGTTCGGCGTATCCATGCCGATTTTCATGACCTCGCTCCTTTTGCAGTATCTCCTTGCATTTAAATGGAAGGTGCTCCCGCTGACCTCCGATGGAACGCTCGTTTCGATGATTCTTCCGGCAATCGCACTTGGCTGGAACAGCGCGGGAAGTGTGGCGCGAATCACCAGATCCAGCCTTCTGGAAGCCATGCAGGCGGATTACATTGATACGGCGAGAGCCAAGGGCCTGATGGGAGGAAAGGTGATTCTGTTTCATGCACTGAAGAATTCCATGCTGCCGGTCATCACCATGATGGCACTGCAGCTCTCCAGTATGCTCTCCGGTGCCGTAATAACGGAAAGCATCTTTGCAATTCCCGGAATTGGCCGACTTGCAACCTCGGCAATTTCAAACCGGGATATGCCGGTTCTGCAGGGAACCGTAATCTTTACTACAGTGATCGTTATTGCAGGAAACCTCCTGGCCGATGTACTGTATTCGGTTCTGGATCCCAGAATCCGGAAAGGAGCGTGAACGTTATGACGTATCGGAGAAAAAAAGAACTCATTGCTGCGCTGGAGAATGGAACCGCGGCAGCTTCTTCGGAGGAAAAATCACGGGAGCTGATCAGTCAGGTGGGAGAAAAGGACGGAATCCGGGAGAAGCTGCTGCGCATGTGCAGACAGAATAAGCTGGCGGCGTTCTCGGCGCTTCTCATTCTTCTGATCATTCTTGCATCCGTTTTTGCCCCGGTCATTGCTCCCTACGGAGAGGCGGAGCAGGACGTCATCAACCGGCTGCAGGCGCCGAGTGCACTGCATCTCTTCGGAACGGATGAGCTTGGACGGGATGTATTTTCCCGGATTCTTTACGGCTCACGCGTTTCGCTGGTCATCGGTATTCTGCCCAGTGTTCTGGCACTGGTGATCGGAATTATTCTGGGACTTCTTGCCGGCTACATCGGTGGGAAAACAGATGTCATCATCATGCGGATTGCGGATATCATGCTGTCCATCCCGTCTCTTCTTCTGGCGATGGTAATCATGTATACCCTGGGCAGCTCCACCATCAACCTGTTCCTTGCACTGTCGATGATCAACTGGGCGAGCGTTGCCCGCGTGGTCCGCTCGCAGACGCTTTCCCTGAAGGAGAGTGAATATGTGGAGGCGGCGCGCTCCATCGGTGTGTCCAGATGGAAGATCATGATCCGTCATATTTTGCCGAACTGTATTCCCAGTCTGATTGTCCTGTTTACGCTGGAGGTTCCGTCCTCCATCCTGTCCGAGAGCTCACTGAGCTTCCTGGGAATCGGTGTTCAGCCGCCGGCAGCTTCCTGGGGCCTGATGGTCAACCAGGCGAAGCAGTTCCTGTTCACGCAGCCCTGGCTGTGTCTTGCGCCCTGTCTCTCCATCATGGTGGTTGTGCTGGCATTCAACTTCCTCGGAGACGGACTTCGCGATGTTCTGGATCCGTACATGAAGAACAGCTGAAGCAGGCAGGAACACGGCAGATCAGAGAGGAAGGTGCACTATGGGCGAAGAGCAAAATGTTCTGGAAATCAAAGAACTGAAGTCATATTTTTACACGGAAAAGGGTGTGGCAAAGGCCGTTGACGGTGTGAACATCACGATTCCGAAGGGAAAAATCATCGGACTTGTCGGAGAAAGCGGCTGCGGAAAGAGCATGACGGCGAGATCCATCATGGGGCTTCTCAAATATCCGGGCAAAATAGCCGGCGGAAGCATCCTGTTCGAAGGAAAGGATCTGGCAAAGCTTCCGGAGAGAGAGCTCCGGAAAATCTGCGGAAATGACATTTCGATGATCTTTCAGGAGCCGATGACGAGTCTGAATCCGGTTCTGAAGGTGGGACGGCAGGTTCAGGAGACTCTCCTTGTTCATGACCGGACGATCGGCAAGGAAGAAGCGAAAAAGCGCGTCATCGACATGTTCGAAAAGGTTGGAATCCCGGAGGCGGGAAAGCGCTATGACAGCTATCCGCATGAGCTGTCCGGCGGACTGAGACAGCGCGTGATGATTGCGATGGCGATGATCTGCAAGCCGCATCTTCTGATTGCGGATGAACCGACCACGGCGCTGGACGTTACGATTGAAGCACAGATTCTTCGGCTGATGAAGCAGCTGCGGGATGAAACCGGGACCAGTGTTCTGATCATCACGCACAATCTGGGCGTTGTGGCAGAGATCTGTGATTATGTGTATGTCATGTACGCCGGCCGGATTGTGGAGCAGGCACCGACCTGTGAGCTGTTTGATCATACCGCGCATCCGTATACGAAGGGACTGATGGCATCCATTCCCCGCATTGGCAATAATCCGGAGCGTCTTCATACCATTCCGGGTGTTGTGCCGAACCTTCTGCATCTTCCGGAGGGCTGCACGTTCTGCACCAGATGTGAGTGCGCTGTGGAAGCATGTCGGAAGGAGAAGCCTGTTCTGAAAAAGGTGGGCGAAGAGCATTGGTCGGCATGTGCCATACAGTAGAGGAACCGGTGCCGGAAACGACACGCGGGAGTGAGGTGAACATGAGTAGCGAAAAAGAAATTCTGCTTCATGCGGAAGGTGTATATAAAGAATTCCCAACGGGCAAAAAAGGTCAGAAGGTGCATGCGGTCAACGGAGTCAGCATGAAAATCTATAAGGGAGAGACGCTGGCCCTTGTCGGTGAGAGCGGATGCGGAAAATCGACGCTTGGACGGACCCTGATTCACATGCTGCCGGCGACAGACGGTGTCATTACCTTTCATGATCAGGAAATCTCCTCTATGGATGAGAAGACCTTCCGGCCGCTTCGGCCGAAGCTGCAGATGATTTTCCAGGATCCCTATGCCAGTCTGGATCCGAGAATGACGGTTCGCGATATCATCGCTGAGCCGCTTGAGACGTATCATGTCTGCAAGAATAAGGAAGAGACTACGGAAAGGGTGCTGGAGCTGATGAAGGCGGTTGGCGTTCCGGTGGAATTCCAGAATCGTTATCCGCATCAGTTCTCCGGAGGGCAGCGGCAGAGAATCGGAATTGCAAGAGCCATTGCACTGCAGCCGGAGCTGATTGTATGTGATGAGCCGGTGTCCGCACTCGATGTGTCGGTGCAGAGCCAGGTTCTGAATCTTCTGAAGGATTTGCAGCAGAAGTACGGTCTTACCTACCTGTTCATCGGGCATGATCTGTCCGTGATCAATTTCATTGCGGACCGGATCTGCGTGATGTTCCTCGGAAATGTCTGCGAGATTGCGGAAAAAGAGGATCTTTATGCAAAGCCGCTGCATCCCTACACGGAGTTTCTGATGGATGCCATTCCCAAGGCAGATCCGCATGTCCGCGGGGAGCACAGAAAAATGCTGATGGGAGAGATTCCGAGCCCGGTGAATCCTCCGTCCGGCTGCTGCTTCCGTACCCGCTGTCCGTATGCGACAGAGCGGTGTGCAAAAGAAAAGCCACAGCTTAAGAAGGTAGATGGCCGGTATGTTGCCTGCCATCACGTGGAGGAGCAGTTTCCGGCTTAAAGCCGGAAACACTTCTGAATCATATCCTGCGGTCCGAGCAGAAGAACCGAGCTTCCGGTATGGAAAACCGTATCGGGAGCAATATTCATGTTAAGCCTGCCGTTTTCCCGGATTCCGAGGACGTTGATGCTGTACTTGCTGCGAAGGTTCAGCTGCAGAAGGCTCTGATTCTCCCAACTTTCTGGAATGGCGAGCTCGTAGATGGAATAATTCGCATCGAGCTGCGAGTAATCCAGTATTTTATCGGAGGAGCAGCGGATCGCAGTCCAGGCCGCGAGCTGCTTGGCAGGATAAATAACCTCGTCGGCGCCGTTGTGAAGAAGGAGGCGCTCCTGGATCCCGTGCGATGCCTTGGCAATAATCTTGCGGGCACCAAGCTCCTTCAGGAGGACAACGGAGATGATGGAGGCTTCGAAATTCTCTCCGATGGTCACAATGCAGGCATCGAAATTCTGAACGCCAAGAGAGGCCAGGAAGGAGCGGTCTGTGGCGTCTCCGATCTGGCCGTCTGTCAGATAGGGAAGTGCCCGCTGGACCTTGTCCTCATCCATGTCAATTCCGAGAATCTGATGGTGCATGTCATACAGTTTGCGTGCGATGTGGTTGCCGAAGCTTCCAAGTCCGATCAGTAAAAATGTCTTCATAATCGATATCCTTTTATCCTTTCCGGGGTAACGCTCGAAAAACGTTATCCTGCCTATCCTACAATCAGATTCTCCTGCGGGTAATGGAATTCACTCCCTGCACGGGGCGAGATGGTTGCGAATACAACCGTCAGTCCGCCGACTCTTCCGCAGAACATCATCAGCACAAGAATCAACCGCGAAACCGTTCCGAGCTCTCTTGTGATGCCAAGGCTTACGCCGACGGTTCCGATGGCGGAAGCGGTTTCGAACAGACAGGAGATCAGAGGAAGCCCCTCAAGCCTGCTGATGATAATGCCGCCTGTCACAAACACAGTCAGATACAGGAAGAGAATCGCAACGGCATTCCGGATGACGGCAGACGGGACCCTGCGGTGGAACATCTGCGTGGCATCCTTGCGGCGGAAAACAGAAAAGGCAGTTGCAGCAAGGACGGCAATGGTTGTGGTTTTCATACCGCCGGCAGTGGATCCCGGGGATCCGCCGATGAGCATCAGGAAGATCATGACAAGAAGTCCTCCCTCGCTGATCTGCGCATAATCGACGGTGTTGAAGCCGGCGGTCCTCATGGTCACGGACTGGAACAGGGAGCCCCAGATCCGCTGGGGAAGCGGCATTTTCGCAAATTCGAAAAAGAAGAAATACAGTGCCGGAAGAAAAATAAGAATTCCGGTGACGGTGAGCACCGTCTTCGTCTGCATGGTGCAGAAGCGGAAACGGAACCGGTTCTTCCGGAGGTCATCCCAGACAGAAAAGCCAAGGCCGCCGACGACGATGAGAAGCATGATGGTGACGTTGACCACCGGATTTGCCACATACCAGCACAGTGAGGAATACGGCTCCAGGTGTCCCATCAGATCGAAGCCGCCGTTGCAGAATGCCGATACGGAATGAAAAAGCCCATACCAGATGCCCCTTGCAAGTCCGAAATCCCGGACAAAAACCGGTGTCAGAAAAGCTGCGCCCGCAAGCTCCAGAAGCAGCGAGGTCTTCAGAATAAAGCCGGTCAGACGGACAATCCCGCCTACCTGAGCCGCAGAAATCGATTCCTGCATGGTGCTGCGCTGCCGGAGACTGATCCGCTTTCCGGAGAACAGGAAAACCGCGAGTGAAGCGGTGACAATTCCCATGCCTCCGATCTGAAGAAGAATCATTAGAATCACCTGACCGAACAACGACCAGTAGGTAACCGTGTCCTTTACAATGAGGCCGGTCACGCAGGTCGCCGAAGTAACCGTGAACAAAGCGTCCGCAAAGGAAGCCCCCTGCCGGTCTCTGGTCGCGATCGGAAGCATCAGAAGAAGTGTTCCGATCAGAATGACGCCAAGAAATCCGAAAAAAATGATCTGTGAAGAAGTCAGCTCCGGACGCCGCCGGAACACTCGTTTTGTTTCATTATTCATAGATAGATCTGTAATCGTCCCTTCCCTGCCCGCCAGGCTCAGTACCCCGGCAAAAGCTATCCCTATCTTACATCATTTGCAACAAAAACTGTGTTGTATTCCGCTAAAGTTTGTGTGATACTGTTTTTACAAGCGGATGGAAACATCCCCGAACATTGAAATTGCCGAAGAGATGATGAGTGTGGCAAAAGTGACGAGGTTTACTTTTGCTGCGCTCTTTTTGTATATCAGGCAGTACCAGACGAAAATAGAAAGGCAGAGAGCCAGGCTTGCCTGGCGAAATGCCTTAATCTTTTCGGCTGGCGGGCAAGGTGCGAAGCACCTCGGCCCGTCCACATCGAGGATTTACGAAGTAAAACCGAGATGTGGGTGCTGCCGCAGGAACGGGCAAGGGGCGAAGAAAGGCAGAGAGCATGGAAAAAGAAGCATTCATTGAACTGGTGGAAGCCAACCCGGTTGTTGCCGCAATCAAAGACGATGACGGCCTGAAACGGTGCCTGGAATCAGACATCGATGTGGTATTCGTTCTGTATGGTGATGTCATCAGCATTCGCGACATTGTTCACCGGCTGAAGAAAGGAAACAAGACCGTTCTCGTTCACGTCGATCTGATTTCCGGTCTTGCGCCGAAGGAGGTCTCGGTCGATTTCATCCGGAAATACACCGAAGCGGACGGCATCATTACGACAAGAAGAAATCTCACCGAGTACGCGAAGTCGCTGGGAATGAACACGGTGCTTCGTTACTTCATGATTGATTCTCTGGTTCTGGAGAACATCAAAAAGCAAAGCAAGGCGGAAATTCAGCCGGATATCATTGAGATTCTTCCGGCAATTCTGGTCCCGGATTTTATCGAACGAATTCGGAAAATCTGCAAGGCTCCCTTGATGGCCAGCGGATTGGTAACCAGTAAACAGGAGACGCTGCATGCGCTGAATGCGGGGGCCATCGCAGTGTCCACAACAAATCAGACGATCTGGTTTTCATAAAGGAGGGGGAAACATGATTTATGACGTAGTCATTATCGGTGCCGGAGTATCCGGCGCGGCAATCGCAAGAGAGCTGTCCAGATATGAGGCAGAGATCTGCGTACTGGAGAAAGAGGAGGATGTGTGCTGCGGGACGTCCAAGGCAAACAGTGCGATCGTGCACGCCGGATACGACTGTAAGCCGGGAACCATGATGGCGAGGATGAACCTGCGGGGGAACGAGATGATGGAGCAGCTCTCCGAGGATCTTGATTTTCCGTTCCGCCGGAACGGATCCTTCGTCGTCTGTCTGGATGAAACCCGTCTGGAGGCGCTGAAGGAGCTCTACGAGCAGGGAATTGCAAACGGAGTGCCGGGCCTTCGGATGCTTGACCGGGATGAGGCGCTGCAGATGGAGCCGAATCTTTCTGAGAATACGGTGGCAGCATTGTATGCACCGAGTGCGGGAATTGTCTGCCCCTTCGGACTGAACATTGCCATGGCTGAAAATGCGAAGGAAAACGGAGTGGATTTCTTCTTTAATACAAAGACAGAAGAGATCCATGCCGATGCCGATGGGATCTGGCATCTCCGGACGAACAACGGTGAGTACCGGGCAAAATGTGTGGTCAATGCGGCAGGCGTCTATGCGGATCAGCTCCACAACATGGTCAGCAAAGAGAAAATTCACATCACGGCAAGAAGAGGCGATTATCTTCTTCTGGATCACGAGGCCGGGGAGCATGTCAGCCATACGATCTTCCCGCAGCCGACCGCGCTTGGAAAGGGCGTTCTTGTTGCACCGACGGTTCACGGAAATCTTCTTGTCGGTCCGACGGCTGCGGATATTCCGGACAAGGAAGAGACAGCAACCACGCAGAAGGAGCTGGATCAGGTGGTCGGAAATGCCGGCATGTCCGTGCGGAATCTTCCGCTCAGAAAGGTCATTACCTCCTTTGCCGGACTTCGCGCTCATGAGGATCATCACGAATTCATTCTGAAGGAAATCGAGGATGCGCCGGGATTTTTTGACTGTGCGGGAATCGAGTCCCCGGGGCTTACCAGTGCTCCTGCCATCGGTGAGTACATGGCAGAGCTCATTGAGGGAAAATACGGCTGGCCCAGGAAAGCAGACTGGAAGTCGAAACGAAAGGGAATCCTGGATCCGAAAAAGCTCACGGTGGAGGAATACAGCCGCCTGATTCAGGTGAAGCCTGCCTACGGACAGATCATCTGCCGCTGTGAAAGCGTCACGGAGGGAGAGATCGTGGATGCCATTCACAGGCCTCTGGGAGCAAGATCTCTGGACGGAATCAAGCGCAGAACCCGTGCGGGAATGGGAAGATGCCAGGCTGGCTTCTGCAGCCCGAAGGTTATGGATATTCTTGCCAGAGAGCTTGGACTTTCCCTGGAGGAGATTACAAAGAGCGGCGGAAAATCCAACATCGTGCTGGAGCGAACGAAGGAGGTTGGGGAAGAATGATACAGAGAGACATTGTCATCATAGGCGGAGGCCCGGCAGGCCTTGCCGCTGCTGCGGCAGCAAGAAAGAGCGGCGTACAGGACATTTTGATTCTGGAGCGCGACGGAGAGCTCGGAGGGATTCTGAATCAGTGCATTCACAACGGCTTCGGACTTCGCAGGTTTAAAGAGGAGCTCACGGGGCCGGAGTATGCAGGCCGGTTCATCGATGAGATCAAGGAGCTTGGGATTGAGTACAAGCTGGGCACGATGGTCATGGATATCTCGGAGGACCGTGTGGTGACGGCGATGAACCGGGAAGAGGGAATTCTGCAGCTTCAGGCAAAGGCGGTGATCCTTGCCATGGGCTGCCGTGAGAGACCAAGAGGCGCGCTGAACATCCCGGGCTATCGTCCGGCGGGTATTTTCTCTGCAGGAACCGCGCAGCGTCTGGTGAACATTGAAGGCTATATGCCGGGGCGCGAGGTTGTGATTCTGGGATCCGGCGATATCGGCCTGATCATGGCAAGACGAATGACGCTGGAGGGCGCGAAGGTCAAGGTGGTTGCGGAGCTGATGCCCTACTCCGGCGGTCTTAAGCGCAACATCGTCCAGTGCCTGGATGACTTTGGCATTCCGCTAAAGCTCTCCCACACCGTTGTGGACATTGAGGGAAAAGAGCACATCTCTGCGGTTACCATCGCAGAAGTCGGACCGGACCGGAAGCCGATTCCCGGGACCGAGGAGCGCTATACCTGCGATACCCTGCTTTTGTCGGTCGGACTGATTCCGGAGAATGAGCTGTCGAGATCCGCGGGCGTGGAAATCAATGCGGTCACAAGCGGGCCCTATGTCAATGAGAGCATGGAAACCAGCATCCCGGGTGTTTTTGCCTGCGGGAATGTGCTGCATGTACATGATCTGGTGGACTTTGTGTCTGAGGAGGCAGAGCGTGCAGGGCAGAATGCGGCGCAGTATGTAAAGGGAGAAGCCGGAGCGGAAAGCGGAAGAACCATTGCTTTGAAAACAAGAGATGGGGTTCGCTATACCGTACCCTCCACGGTGGATCCTGCCAGAATGCCGGACAATCTGACGGTTCGCTTCCGCGTAGGCGCGGTTTATCAGAACGCGGCGGTCTGCGTTTATTACGGGGCGGAGAAGGTAAAGAGCTATCCGAAGCGGATCCTTGCACCGGGCGAGATGGAGCAGATCATACTGCAGAAAAAGGATCTGGAGGCCAGAGAGGACCTGAAGGAAATTACGATCTGCATTGAAGAAGAGGGGGCGAAGTAAGGTGAAGGAGAGAATGTTAACCTGTATCGGATGCCCGATGGGATGTCAGCTGACGGTCACGATGGAAGGAAATGAGGTCCTGTCCGTTGAGGGAAACACCTGTCCCAGAGGTGATATTTATGCGCGCAAGGAGGTCACGAATCCGACCAGAATTGTCACATCGACCATTGCGATTACCGGAGGTGACAAGGAGAGAATTTCCTGCAAAACAGCAGCGGACATCCCGAAGGAGAAGATGTTTGATGTGATGAAGGAAATCAATCACACTGTGGTGATGGCACCGAAGAAGCGTGGTGATATACTGATTGAAAACGCAGCGGGGACCGGTGTCAGCGTGATTGCGACCAGAGACATTGCGATCAAAGACATTGCAGAAAGGAATATCGCGAAGAGAGCATAACGCGCCGGGGGAAGTGAAGTTTTATTACAGCTTAAGAAATGGGGATCAGGAATATGGCAAAGTATATTATGGCGCTGGATGCGGGGACGACCAGCAACCGCTGTCTGTTATTTGACAAAGAGGGGAACATCTGCAGCGTGGCGCAGAAGGAATTTCCGCAGTATTTTCCGCACCCTGGGTGGGTAGAGCACGATGCAAATGAAATCTGGCAGAGCCAGCTGTCGGTTGCGCGTGAGGCGATGCAGAAGATCGGCGCGACTTATCAGGATATAGCGGCAATCGGAATCGCCAATCAGAGAGAGACGACGATTGTCTGGGACCGGAAGACCGGCCAGCCGATCGGCCCTGCGATTGTATGGCAGTGCAGACGAACGGCAGACTATGCGGAATCGCTGAAGAATTGTCCCGGAATGATTGACTGCTTCCGGAGAAAGACCGGACTGATCATCGATCCGTATTTTTCCGGAACGAAGATCCGGTGGATCCTTGAGAATACGCCGGGAGCCAGGGAACGGGCAGAGAACGGGGAGCTGTGCTTCGGAACCGTGGACAGCTGGCTGATTCACAAGCTGACCAAGGGCAAGGTCCATGTCACGGATTACTCCAATGCCTCCCGTACGATGATTTTCAACATCAACACGCTGCAGTGGGATGACGAGCTGTGCCGGATTCTGGACATTCCCATGAACATGCTGCCGGAGGTGAAGCCCTCCAGCTGCGTCTATGGAGAATCGGATCCGGAGTTCTTCGGAGGTCCGATTCCGATTGCGGGAGCAGCAGGTGACCAGCAGGCTGCGCTGTTCGGACAGACCTGTTTTGCCCCCGGAGAAGCGAAGAATACCTATGGAACCGGCTGCTTTATGCTGATGAACGTCGGAGAAAAGCCGGTCTTTTCCGAAAACGGACTTCTGACCACGATTGCATGGGGACTGAACGGAAAGGTTACTTATGCGCTGGAAGGCTCGGTGTACGTTGCGGGTGCGGCCATTCAGTGGCTTCGCGACGAGGTAAAGATTCTGGATGATTCGGAGGAATCGGAGTATTTTGCAACCCGCGTGAAGAATACCAACGGATGCTACGTAGTTCCTGCGTTTACCGGCCTCGGGGCTCCTTACTGGGATCCCTATGCAAGAGGCGCAATTCTGGGTCTTACACGCGGTGTGAACAAGTTCCACATTGTCCGCGCGACACTGGAATCGCTGGCCTTCCAGACGAGCGATGTGCTGCAGGTGATGGAGCAGGATTCCGGAATCCACATGTCCTCTCTGAAGGTGGACGGCGGAGCAAGCCGCAACAATTTCCTCATGCAGTTCCAGGCAGATATGATCGGAACACCGGTGCGGCGCCCCGCCTGCGTGGAAACCACGGCGATGGGAGCATCCTGCCTTGCCGGTCTTGCGGTCGGCTTCTGGGAGACACCGGAGGAGCTGGTGCGCAACCAGGAGATGGATCGCGAGTTTACGCCGTGCATGGATATTACAGACCGGGAAGAGCATCTTCGCGGCTGGAAGCAGGCCGTTGGCGCCATCCGCGGCTGGGCCCAGTAGGGGGAATCCTACTAAGAAAAAAGTGCTGAATGTGCTGAAAGTGCTGAATGTGCTGAAAGTGTGGAATGTGCTGAATGTGCTGAATGTGCGGCGGAAAGACAATTTGTCGGGCTGGCATATTCAGCACTTTTTCGTGCTCTTTCGGCTGCGGATGCATCCCTGAACGGAGAAATGCCCGGATAAGGATTATTTTTGAGTCGCGGATGCATCCCTGAACGGAGAAATGCCCGGATAAGGATTATTTTGCAGCTGCGGATGCATCCCTGAACGGAGAAATGTCCAGTTGAGGATTACTTTTGAGCTGCGGATGCATCCCAGAACGAAGAAAGGTCCAGTAGAGGATTATTTTTGAGCCAGGGGATGCATCCCTGATTGGAGAAATGCCCGGATAAGGATTATTTTTGAGTCGCGGATGCATCCCTGAACGGA
>ERZ1026898.232-NODE-232-length-37237-cov-8.482545_pt1 | contig 37237 bp, 24 predicted proteins | sample MGYA00380178_ERZ1026898 | MGnify/ENA primary metagenome ERZ1026898 (study PRJEB33269, sample SAMEA4719814) | human gut metagenome | biome: human-associated habitat; feature: organic feature; material: feces | place: Cameroon | collected 2013-10 ...
CCGCACTGGAACAGGATATCTCCGCCGGGCTGGCAGAGCTGTTCCATAAGGAGGGATAATTTATGGAAAGAAACAAACGGAAAAGTATGATTAAGGTTCGTGGTGGGTTTAGTGAAAAAATCGGGCTCTCCACTTGTACTATAAAAATGCAAACCAACGAGTTTGATGATAGAACCCGGACACTTATCGGCAATCATTTATACGATGTCCTTAGTGTCGTCTTTTCTTACGCGTCTACTATCGGGATCAGTCGCTATCTTAATCCTTCTCGTCAATCCCCGTTGCAGGCAATGAGCAGTGATTTTTGCAAAGATGTTTTATCTGAAGTTTTAAATGTCTCTGTCCATCTTCCCTCTAATAAATTTTATAATTGGGAAGCCAATTATGATAGATTCGCCGAAATTATATCTAGCGCTCCATATAATGAGGTATTAGATTTTCTTTGGTATGTCTGTCATTGGATTGCAACACATACAACATCTACTAGCTTTGTACATGAAATTTATAATGGATTCAACCAGCTATTTGAAAAAGAGTATGTTGGCTATCGATTTGTAGCTGGAGAAATCACTCCTATTACAAATAGTCTCGAAATACAAGAGATTGAACAAGCTTGCCAGATTCCATTTGAAGGCGCTCATGTTCAACTGCAAAAAGCTCTTGGTTTTTTATCTGATCGTGAACACCCGGATTATAAAAACAGTATCAAAGAAAGTATTAGCGCTGTAGAGTCAGTTTGCAAGGTAATTGCCAATAAACCAAAAGCCGAGTTAGGTGACGCCCTAAAAGCCCTGATCGCTGAAGGGTATCCAATTCAGGGCGCATTAAAAACAGGCATTCTCGCTCTATATGGTTACACTTGCGAAGCAGGTGGCATCCGCCATGCTGAGCGTGAAACTGAAAGCACCGTTACTTTTGAAGAAGCTAAATTCATGATGGTTACTTGCAGTGCAATCGTCAACTATCTGGTTGCAGAATACGGAAAGCATGGTGCTGGAAATGCGTAAAATGAAAGACAGCGGCATTGAATGGATCGGGGAGATTCCGGAGGGGTGGGAAATCATTCCTGTAAAATATCTTGCCAAGTACAATTATGATACTCTGGCCGAATCCTGTTCTCCCGACTTTGAGTTTAGTTATATTGACATCGGCTCCGTCACTTATACTGATGGAATTACCAATTATCAAAATTTCAAGTTCAAAGATGCCCCATCTCGTGCTCGAAGAATCGTCCATTCTGGTGATATTCTTGTTTCTACCGTTAGAACATACTTACGCGCAGTTGCTTGTGTCAATGAACACCGACTGCCTCAAATAGCCTCTACGGGTTTTCTTGTTTTACAAGCTGATATTTCTAAAATTCATCCGCACTTTCTTATGTATTCTGTTTTATCAGATAATTTTATTTGTAAAGTTGAAGCCAATTCTGTCGGAATCAGCTATCCTGCTATTAACGCTTCCCAAATTGTGCATTTCAAGCTTCCAATTCCTCAATTATCCGAGCAATTTCTGCTTGTCACTTATCTTGACCGACAGTGTTCTGAGATTGATGCTTTACTCTCTAAAACTCTTTCTAGCATTGAAGAATACAAAAAGCTCAAGCAGGCGGTTATTACGCAAGCTGTTACCAAAGGCGTGCGTGGTGAGCGGGAGATGAAAGATAGCGGGGTCGAATGGATTGGGGAGATTCCGAAAGAGTGGGTATGCGAAAAAATCAAATATGCTACGTCTATTTCTCGTGGTCTCTTCAACCATCGTCCTCGAAATGATGAACGATATTACAATGGCAAATATCCTTTTATTCAAACGGGTGATGTAGCAAATGCTACAAAATATATCGTTTCTTACAGCCAAACGCTCAACGAACTTGGAAAATCGGTCAGTAAAGAGTTTCCAAAAGGCACACTGACTATGACAATTGCCGCAAATGTTGGCGATGTTGCAATTTTGAATTTTGATGCTTATTTTCCGGACAGCGTCGTTGGCTTTGTCCCCAACAAGAACATCCGAACACTCTATCTCTTTTATGTTTTTTCTGCTATGAAGGATGAGTTTATCCGTACAGCTATTAAAAGCACTCAACTCAATTTAAATATCGACCGCGTAAAAGAAACTTTTATTCCCGTAACTCTTAACGTAAACGAACAATGTGAAATCGAGAATTACTTGGAGAGCAAATGCGCTGAGATCGACGGACTGATTGCAAAGAAGGAGCAGCTGGTGAAAGAGCTGGAAAGCTATAAGAAAAGTTTGATTTATGAGGTTGTAACGGGAAAACGGGAGGTGTAAAATATGAGTGTAGCTCACTATACTGCAAATTCGTTAGCAGAATTTGTTGAGCAAATTTGCAAAATAAAAAACTCTTTACGTCAGAATGGAGCTGAATTCAATGAGGTTTCACTTTTTCGTGGACAAGCAGACGAATCGTACGAATTACTTCCTTCCCTTGCCAGACCTATTATTTCCGAAAGTTCTGAAAGTCTTATTCATGAAGAGAGAAACCTTATTGAAATGGCAAAATTCAGGCTGCCAAGTATTTTTCAAGAAAGTATGCGCCCATTAGAACGACTCGCACTTCTACAGCACTATGGTGTTCCAACCCGACTACTTGATATTACTGAAAACGCTTTTGTCGCATTATACTTTGCTTGTTGTTCATCAAAAACTACAAATGGCGAAGTTATAGTTTTTAAGAACAACGAAGTTGATATCACAAATTATCCTATAGTAGACGCCATTTGTGACAGTTATCGTTTTGCTCTCGGCGGAACATCTTTTAGTGACTTCTTTGAAAATATAAATATTCAGCCGTATTTCCTTGAGCAAAAATTGTCAAACAAAATATGCTTTCATACTGCTGCTGAAAAATCAGCGTGGATTTATCAATGCTGTAAAAAGCACTTTTTTGTCTACGCCCCCATTCATAGCAAACGGCAGCAAGCTCAAAGTGGGCGGTATCTTTTATTTTCCAACGACTATAACTTTTTATCGAAAAATCAATACTATTTCACATCGTATATTATGCCTTTGCCTAAAAGTGATGACAATTTAATAGCAGCTCGAATCCAGATTCCATCTATATTAAAAGAACAATTTCTAAAAGATCTATCTATATAAAGAAACTCGGCACTCGAAACGAAATGCACGTTGTAAAGCAATCTGAGTTTCCCGTCTATGTCGGTCAACATGAAGCCATCGTTTCCGAGGACGACTGGAATCTTGCACAGACCAAGCGTCAGCGTACCACAGGGCGGCGTGAAAAGGTCCGTGACCCAAACCACGCACATATTCTTTCCGGCATTCTGAAATGCCCCTGCTGTGGACGGAATCTGTACGGAAATGTCTCTAAGGCTCACAGCAAGGATAACAAAACTCGTTACTACTACTTCTGCAAAAGCATCAAAGGGCAGACTGGACACGAATGTTCTTTCCGGTTGAACATTGAACAGAACGAAATCAATCAGATGGTCGCATCCATCGTATCCGCTATGGTTCACGACCCACGCTTCGTAGATGCCATCAAAGAGAAAATCGGTTCCGCAGTCGATACCAGCGAGTTAGACCGTCAGGCCGATGCAATCAAAGCGCAGCTCCGCCAGCGACTCAGTACGAAATCTCGTCTGGAGCACCAGATGGACACACTGGACTTTAATGATTCCTATTATGACCGTAAGGCTTTGGATTTGCAACGGCGTTACGACGAGCAATATGAACTGATTGAGGACATGGAAACCCAGCTCGCTGAAATCCAGGGTCAGATTGATGACATTCATCAGGAGAAGATTACAGCTGACAACATCTATCACCTGCTTCTGGCCTTCGATGAAGTCTACAATGCCGCCACTGAGGTGGAGCAAAAGGAATTCATGCGCGCCTTCATCGAGCGCATTGATATTTTCCCGGAAAAACAGCCAAATGGCAACTGGATTCGGAACATTGTATTTGCCTTCCCTGTTCCCTATAATGGAAAAGAGATTCGAGAATTTCCCTTGGAATCGCAATCAACCGTTGAGTGCGTACTCTTGATGTCAAAAACGCAGTAATATCGTTCGGTGATTCGTTCAATATTGTTTGGGTATCATTTTACAGTCTGAACCGTTCTCGTCCTTGGAATCAGGTCGAGGGCGGTTTTTGAGAATTTGGGCAGTATCTAAATTGTAGCCACAGGGGTAGCAGATAATTGAGTTTCTGGATTAGATGTTTGGGCTAACAGCGAATCCGGCAACTCAGGTATCTGGGGGTATCCAGTGTAGGATTTGGATGTTATTAATCTAGGAGGCATCTATGTACTACTTAGTAGACATGTATAATGACAAGACGAACTTTATTGATGGCATCGACAGTGATACTTGTCAGAAAATACTTAATTCATCTACTATAATCAGTGAGACTTTAGAGTTTTACTACTTGGGCAAATGTGTTAGTGATTCTTTCGACACTTTGATTCAGTGGAGTTCCAGTGCCAACCCAAGTAGCAATTATATTATGAGAAACTTACATACCGCAGAGCGTCTAGTTCGGGGATTTTTGTTCGAGTTGAGAACTTGCCTTGACCACATGGAAACTAAAATCAAACAAGAATATGGTAAAACATCTGAGTTCTTAAAAGTTTTTGAAGATAGCACCCATGCTACTTATAATGCACATCCAGAGTATGCTTTTACATATCATCTGCGAAATGTTTCCCAGCATTGTCAAAATATCGTTCACGGATTCAACTCTCCTACTGGAATTGGTATATCTTGTAATGTACAAAAGCTCCTCAATGAATACGATAAATGGAAGCCTGTTGACAAAGACTATATGATCAATTCTGGGGAAAACGTTGATTTATTGAAAACTTTTTCCGTTGCTTTTCAGGCTTTTAACGAAGCTCTCATTCCTGTAATTCGTTATCTTTTAAATACAAAAAACGTTGGGAAAGAGTTATTATATCTCCGGAAATGGGGCGACTCTTTGCAAAAACAGTTCCATCATGATGTACACTGCTATCACATTTTTGATCTTAAATTTCAAAACGGAAACGATGCCACCCATGAAGATTTAGATACCGGAGATGTTATTATTAACGGAACTCTAATCGACTGGGATATGGTTTATGAATTGTCAGATTCCGTTATAGCCATGCCTATCGCAAACACCTCCACAAATAATTTGCCGCTTTGATTCTGCAGCAAAAATGCCGTCAGCGTATCATGTGTCAAAATCACACGGTACACTGGCGGCTTATCTTTTATCCTTATTCTCTTTTCTCACATCATTTTTCACGCAGGCACATCAATACTCAGTCCAGACTTCAGCTCCACGGTGTAGTGGTCATCCCAGACTGTGATTTGCCGGAGCCAGCGTTTAACCAGCTTTTCATCAAACTCGGTCAGTTCACTCCCCTGCTGTCCAATGAAGTCCTGTAGCTCCTTGATACGTTCCATCTGGATGGCCTTGGTTGTTTCATCGGAATCCGTCTGCTTCTGCAACTCTCGCAGGTGGAAAATCTCCTCGGCAACATCATCGTAGGCTTCCCGGTTATTGGCACGGTTCAGCAGTTCCTGTTGGAGAACCAGCAGCCGTTCCGCAATGCGGTCTTTTTGGGCAGAGGTGTCATTCCGCAGCACAAGCATAAGGTTCTTCTGGAGCTGTTCTTTGTATGTAGACTTTGCACCTAACATCTCGTTCAAAGCTTTCAAAACGACCTGTTCCAGTTCTTTTTCGTTGACTGTTCTGGCATTACAGACCCCACCACCCTGTTCCAGCCTGCTGGCGCACCGCCAGACAATGGAACGACAGCCATGGTTATTCCAGTGAATACGTCGAAAAACTTCACCGCAACTTCCGCAGACTACCATCTGCGAAAAGCAGTGTGTGCAACTGTACATCCGCTTTTTACCGCTGGGGCTTGCCTGCACACTCCTGCGGCGTACCAGTTCTTCCTGCACCTTCATGTAGATTTCCTTGGGGATAATGGCCTCATGGTCATCTTCTACATAATACTGCGGTGCAATGCCGTTATTGGCCACACGGGTCTTGTTCAGGATATCGATGGTGCAGGTCTTCTGGAGCAGTGCATCCCCGATGTATTTCTCATTGGTAAGGATTTTCTTAACTGTGCTGGTGTACCACTTCTTATTTCCTGCCCCGGTCAGGATGCCATCCGCTTCCAGTCCATGGCAGATCATGTCCATGCTGGCACCTTCCAGATACTCCCGATAGATGCGCTTTACTACCTCTGCCTGCTCCGGGTCGACGATAAGATGCCCTTCGGCATCTTTGGTGTAGCCCAGAAAACGGTTATGGTTCACCTGCACCTTGCCCTGCTTATTACGGAAGTCGATGCCCAGCTTCACATTCTTGCTGATGGATTCTGATTCCTGCTGTGCAAGGGATGCCATAATGGTGATCATCACCTCGCCCTTGGCGTCCAGCGTGTTGATGTTCTCTTTCTGGAAATACACTGCGCTGCCCTTTTCCTTCAGCATACGGATGTATTTCAGGCAATCCAGCGTATTCCGGGCAAATCGGCTGATGGATTTCGTCAGCACCATGTCGATATTTCCAACCTTGCATTCTTCGATCATACGGTTGAATTCGTCACGCTTTTTCGTATTGGTACCGGAGATGCCTTCGTCCGCAAAGATGCCTGCCAGTGTCCACTCCGGATTATTTTCAATCAGCTCGATGTAATATTTGATTTGGGCATCGTAGCTGGTGGCCTGCTCATCGCTGTCGGTACTGACACGGCAGTAGGCAGCGACACGAAGTTTCTGCTGGCTTGCAAGGGGCACACCCTTTGCTGTCTTCCGTGCAGGGATGACCGTAATACTTTTCATTCGACTTCCTCCATCATCATACAACATCTTCCTGAATCAGACTATACAGGTACTCCGCCTGCCGCGCAGGGTCATCATAATATTCCTCGATTTTCGCAAGCGTGAAAGCCGTGGGCACCGTTTTCTGGACTGTGGGCTTTTTCAGGTTTGTCCGCCCCAGCTTTTCAGCACGGTGCCTTCGTTCCACCGCTGCTTTTTCAAAGGTGTTTTTATCGATAAGCTGCGGATAAAAGCTGTCTCCAAGGTAATGCTGATTCGACAGCAGTTTTGCCACCATTCCATGTGGGATATGGATGCCAGCTTTTTCAGCAGCTTTGGAAAGCGACATACCTGCAAGATAATTCTGGAAAAGCAGTTGAATTTTCTTCTGCGCAGGCTTATCCACCACAGCTCTGCCATCTACAATTTTGTATCCGTATAGCATCTCAAATTCTCTCCCTGAGCGTCAGCCCACATTTCAGAACAAAGCCGCTTTCGTTTCTGGAATAGACTGTAATACAATCTACGAATTGCCGAAAAAAATCCTCGTTCCATTCCTCCAGAATCTCGGCTTTTTCCACGAACTTCAGCAATTTTTCTGTTTCCGCCGTCTGCACTGCATCTGTGGTCCGGCTCTTTTTCAGCGTTTCGATTTCTGAACGAAATTCTTCACACTGTGCAACCAGACCATTGTTTTCTCGGCTGTAAAGCACCTGGTCGATATAGCCCTGTGCCATCAGACGGGTCAAAGTTTCCCTTTGCTCCGTGTTTTGTGCGATAAGCCCCTGCAAATACTGGATGCGCAGTTGGCTATCATCCTGCGAAGTGCTTTTTAATGCTTTCAGATAGGGCTTTAAAATCAATTTGTTTCCGTAAATCAGCTTGTTCAGCATGGTGGTAAACGCCAGCTTAATATCCTCATCCCGGACAGACTGGATGGAGCATTTGGTTTTGTCAGCTATATGTGTTCCACAGCACCATGCGGCATACTTGCCACCTTTGCCGGGGTTCACCCTGCGCTTAAATGTACCACCACACTCTGCACACCGGACAAGTCCGGAAAACGTATAACGCTTCTGATATTTGTTTACGCCTTTCTGAATGTTTTTCTCTGCCGCCCTCTGTTCCAGAAGCACTGCAACAGCATTAAAGTCCTCCCTGCTGATAATTGCCTCGTGGTGCTCCTGCACACAGTACATATCCATTTCACCAGTGTTCCGGTGCCGATTGAACTGTTCATCCGTAAAGGTCTTTTGGAGCAGGGCATTTCCCACATACCGCTCGTTGGTCAGTATTCCAAGGATGGAAGTCGAAGTCCAATGGTCGCACCGCTGGGCAGGGATGCCGTCGTCATTTAGGTCGGCAGCTATCGTTCCTGCTCCTTTGCCAGCCAGCACCTCCGCAAAAATGCGCTTCACCACTTTCGTCTGCACAGGGTCTACCACAAGATTTTTGCCATCCCAGCGGTAGCCATACGGTGCAGAGCAGAGTTTATACGTACCATCCTGAAAACGATTTTGGATAGACCACTTGCTGTTCTCAGAAATGGAAACCGATTCACTCTCCGCCAAGCTACTCAGGGTAGACAGCAGGAACTCCCCTTCCATTTCGCTGGTGTTCAGGTTTTCTTTTTCAAAATAGATGGGGATGTGCAGTTCCATCAACCTGCGCACCAGTTCCAGACAATCTGCAGTGTTCCGGGAAAACCGACTGACGGATTTTGTCAGGATGAAGTCGATTTTTCCAGCTTCGCAGTCTTCCATCATGCGGAGCAGATCGGGTCGTTTGTCTTTCTTGGTGCCGGTGATACCTTCATCGTAATAGATGCCTACCAGCACCCAATCTGCGCGGCTGCCAATATAGTTTTCGTAGTAGCTTTTCTGGGCTTCCAGACTTTCCAGTTGGGCATCCATATCCGTGGACACCCGGCAGTATGCTGCCACGCGCAGTTTCTTCTGTTTCCTCGGAATCGGGTCGATTCTTGATACGGTCTTCATGGCATGCCGTCACCTCCTCCATGTTGTATGCTACCGTCAATTCGACTTATTATCAAGCAATTTTCGGCATCAATTCGGCCAGATACGGGTAGAATATCTTGCGGTTTAATTCGGTCAATTTGTCGAATTCCGACAACGAGATCAGCTTGTTTTCCAGAAGCAGTTCCGCTGCTTTCTGCGCCATAAAATAGTCATAGTCACGCTGCACCTCCTCCGGTGTCCAGTTTTTCTTCTGCTGAAGCGTGGTATTGCACAACGGTTCTGTAATTTTGCAAACCTGTGACATAGCGGTTCCTCCCTTAACTTTGAGATGTAAACCGCTTCAGCTTTTTATGAGAAATGACACCTGTATGTAAAAAGGCCCATACTTTCGCACAGGCCTTGCGGTGTTATACCGTATTATTCTCGAAATTCACAGTCAGGATATGGACGGCCGTCCATGTCCTCACGGGTTCAGAGCATTACGCCGCTTTCATCTTCATGATCTGCACTGCCTCCGGCAGGATCAGCTTGCCATCCACACGCTCCTTGCTGACAAAGCCGATCAGGCCGTTGGCAGCATACAGTTCTTTCAGCTCTGCAACGCTGCGCGTCCCACGGTCGCCGATGTTGTAGTAGGAAAAGTCCCCGAATGCCATGACTGCTGCACCCTTGGCAATCTTCGGCATATAGGCCGAGGTATACACCGGATAGCCCAGAATACGATCAGGCTCCCCTGCGGTCAGCGCAGGCTGCCACAGATAGTTCCCGTTGCTGTCCTTCAGCCTCCGGATCTGTGCCAGGGTCGAATCGCTGGTGATGAATGCCGCATTCTTCCGGTACGGCCGCTTCAGCTTATACACAAGGTCGATGATTTCATCTGCCTTGATGCTGTCTGCGGCAGTCGTAACACCGACCTCCCCACCACCAGTGGCGTTCAGGATGCCCGTGGGCTTATTTTTGCCATCTCCGGTCAGGAACGCTTCTTCCTCGGCATTGCCCAGTGCCTTTGCAAAGCTGTTCAGCAGGTAGGTTTCGAGGTTGAACGCATTATCGTACAGCAGTTCTTCCGACACCTTGACCGCCACATGCAACTTGTAGGCATCCAGAATCACCTGATCAAAGGTTGCATCGGAGAAGGTCAGGGCTTCACCCTCCTCTACCCATGCTGCCGCAGGCTTTACAGCTGCCACATTGATCTTGTGCAGGCCGGTGGTGTTGATGGTCGTCGCCAGCTTGCGGAAGATATTCTCCTGCTCCAGTGCCTCGACCAAACGGTGGTCATACTCGTCCGGCACCAGATAACCGCCGGATTCATCTTGGCCTTCACGCAGGATGTTGTCCACATCCTTGAAGTTCGTGCGCAGGGCGGTCAACAGAGCGTTTTTATACTCGTTGGATGCCCGTCCTGCCTTGCTGCCGGGGCGAGCCGTCAGTGGCGCCGCAGTCGGTCTGCGCAGGGTATCCTCCATGCTCTGCAGTTGTTCCAGCCGTGCGATCTCCTCGCCATAACTCTGGATGTCCTGCACCATTTTTTCGTAGGTCTTGGCATCTGCTGCCGAGATCAAGCCGTTTTCCATGCGGTGGGTCTCCAGAAAGTCCTTGGCATTCTTCCACGCAGTGTTTCGTTTTTCTCGAAGTTCATTGATCGTCATAAAAATCTCCTTATGGTGTAGATATTTTGATTCAAAAGGTTTACTATAAAGTCAGCACTTACGCGCTGTCTTTTTCTCTGGGATTTGTGGCGGCATCTGCCATTCGGATCATGTTGCCGTTGACCAGATAAAGGTCGCCGCCCTGCTCTTCAGAAATTTTATCCATATTTTCAAGCTCCCGGATATCATTGGCACTCATCCAGCCGTTTTGTCTGCCGACTGCATAGCCGTTCATCCGACTCTGATAATCGCCGCGCAGCAGACCGTCCACATTGAACTTGATGCTGTATTCCCGTTTTTCCTTTGGGCTGAGCAGTGATCTCGTCAATGCCTGTTCCCAGCGGCAGACCCACGGGTTCAGGGTGTACTTTACAAATTCCAGTGACTGCTGCTCGATGTTGCTGAAGGTACTGCGCTCCAAATCACCGATCATGTGCGGCGGCACATGGAAGATACGGGCAATCTCGTCAACCTGAAACTTTCTCGTTTCCAAAAACTGTGCCTGCTCCGGTGGTATTGCGATTGGATTAAACTTCATGCCCTCTTCGAGGACAGCGACACGTCCGCTATTCCTGCTGCCGCCGTACTGTGCCTCCCATGCGGCCCTCAGCTTCTCCGGATTTTTCAGTACCCCCGGATGCTCTAACACACCGGACGGAGCCGCACCGTTCCTAAAAAACGATGCACCGAAGTCCTCACAGGCGATCGCCATGCCAATAGAGTTTCTTGCCATTGCAATCGGGCTGTACCCTACCAGACCGTCAAACCCCAATGCCGGGATATGCAGCACGTCTTTGGGGCTGAGGTCGACAGTTCCAGCTTTATCCAGATGCGATTCATCTGCTCCAAGCTGATATCGATAATAGATCTGACCGTTTTCATCCCGGTCTACCCTCATACGGTCCGGCATCAAGGGATAGAGAGCTATCACCTGTCCCCGACCATCCCGGATGATTTGTGCATATGCATTTTCCCACAAAAGCAGATGCGTCATGAGCGTTTCCCGAAAAACAAAGCTGGTCATCTCCGGGTTTGGCTCATCGTGTAGCAGAAAATACAGCGGATGCTCTACCACCTTTTCCCTGCTGCCGTTCTTGCCGCATTGATACACATGCAGCGGCAGTCCTGCTATGGATTCTGCCAGCACTCTGACGCAGGCATAGACTGCCGATATCTGCATTGCTGACCGCTGGTTTACCATTGCACCGGAGGTCGAACTGCCCAACCGGAATATATAACTGTTGCCGGGCAGTGAATCATTTACCTTCGTTCCAAACAGTCTGCTAAAAAAGCCCACTGCCTACCACCCCTTTCAAATTTTTATGATCCACAGTTTCATATTTCGCCGTTAGTACCACATTTTTCTTAAAAAAGATAGAAAACACATCAAAAACAGCGAAGTGATTTTTTCTGTTCTGACAGCTTTTAGTCACACATGACTGTGGGTACTTATACTGTTTTTTGAAGAAGCAAAAGGACACGAAAACCGTTAAAACTCACGTTTTCCATGCCCTTTGCTATATTCTTGAAGCAGTCAGATGCTGTTCCATTCTCCTATTTCATTTTGCGCCGAAACGGATTAGACCCCCACCCTACCCAATTTGCGAATTTTTATGGAAAAGGGGCCACCGGTCTCCGTATTTTTCTCACAGAGATTATGACCGCCCCTCCCCCCGGCGCAGCCGATCAGCCTTTTGCGTATGTCGTAGGACTGCCGAGCATCGGCATGCCCAGTCTGCCATCGACCTGTCGCTGAAAGATCGGGGAACTCTTTTTGATCTTGAACGTCCAGTTCAGGGTGTTGATCTTTGTAGGTCGGAATCCCAGATTCCACATAGCTTCCTTCATCTGGTTGTTCGTAATATAGATTCCGGTACGGTTGTTCAGGATGTGCTTCATTCCATAACTGCTGTGACCGTCCAGTTTGTTCTTGGCGGGCCAGACGTTCCACTGCAGCCATTCCAGCACGATCTCCTGTTCTTCTTCCGAAAGATCACAAAGATGCGTTGTATCGTTTCCTGTCTCGATCTTGTAATGGATACGGTCGTTATCAACGCAGCTGATTATGCGGCAAATGCTGCCGCCCTCTTCAAAAGTCCTCATAGTGTTTATCTCCTTCTGGCTCATCTGGCCTTAAATCTTCGTTTCGCATATTGAACTTTTTATCCTGCGAAAACGCTTTTTGACTTTCTGTACACCCTTGTGGGGATGACCTGCTTCGCACGGGTCATCTCCGGTCTGGCCTTCCATGATCCTAACGATGCCAACATCATTACCACCGCAATCCCAGGATTTTACAGATGCCGGGTACTTTGGGTCCATCAGCATCGGTCGATTATTAGCATACTCAAAACTCATCGACAAATCCTCACTTTCCTTGCTTATTGCGTGTATTCTGCTTTTCTGGTGCATCCCAGAAAAACACAAAAGCCTTCACAGGTTTTGCCCTGCAAAGGCTTCATCATCTGGCGTTCCATGAGCTTTTCCCCCTACTGCTTTCGCCAGTATAATAATATCATATTTTGCTCAGAGCATCCATAAACACAACGGAACATCGCAGAACATCCAATCTCTACTTTTGTTTCCATCAGGTTGGGATCTTTTCTCCCGGTACTTCCATCAGCTGATATCCTTTGTTCATGAGACGGTTGATGTGCTGCTTGGAGTAGCACATCTGACAGGCAATATTTGCCGTACTCTTGTCCTCCAGATAATACATTTTCAACGCCAGTCTGGCTCTTGGATCCGGGATGGCATCGATGGCGCGGTCTGCATCCAGCAGCAGGTCGACAAGCTGTGCTTTTGCTTCTTCCAACATCTGTTCCTTTTCCATCTTCCGTGCTACGATGCTCTCGAAGCCACCTTCCGGCTTATGAGTTCCACCGCCCGCATGCCCGAATGGACTATTGATCGCTGTCATCTCCTTTTCCAGCCATTCAACATCCCGTTCCAGACACTCGATATATTTCCGCTGAGTTTTAATACCCATCAGGCATTCCTTTGCATTTTTCATCGCACTTTCCCTTTCTGCTCTCCCCAACACCCCATATAGGGGGTGAAAGATAAGCGATACTGATGTTACTTGTTACTTCTACTATATACATTACATATAGAGTTTTTTTATAATCATCCCCTCTTTTAATTATCTATATATAGTGTTGGTATATCTCTCAAAAAAGCGGTCAAAGTGGTAACATCCCATATTTTCCGTCGATTTCGGCTCCGTTGTTACTTGCGTTACCGAATATTTTGCAGTATCCTTTTGTTATCAGAACAATTCACTAGCTTTTCTGTATTCATAGGCCTGCCCAATATTAGCGATGATTACCTTTACGCTGCTCTTTCCAACTCGCTGGTTTTCCTGTCTGTTTTCGACATATCCACGGTCCTTGAATCCACGGATGCTCTTTTCGTAGGAAAATCCATTGTCGATCAGCATTTTTCTGAGACAATTCGGCAGGATATAGGTTTTCTTTTCTCCCGGCTCATATCTTCCGAGCAGCGGTTCCCGTGCTACTTCATTAAGATGCTTCACTTCAAAATGCTCCTGATTGGAAGCGATCCATTCCTTTACAGTATCCCATGCACGCTCTACTGCATCTGCCTTCTGCTCTTTCTTCAGTGCTTCCAGCAGTTCAAAACCCATTTCCCATGCTGCACCACATGCCTCCTCACCAGCATTAAAAACAGCCTTTGATGCAATAAAGTCTGCAAAGACAAGAACAGCAACAAATTCCAGATGAATGCTCGTACATTTTTCATAGAGCATCGCGTACATCGAAACAAACTCATCTCGGAAATTTGTATAAGCCTGCCGCAGCTTGCTGGTGCCCTTTTCCAGCTCATATTCATGGAACAGGCAATCCATAAACATTTGCCCTGCAAAGCCGTAGTTCTCCGCTGCTGTCTGATGCACTGTTCTGGCAAAGTCCGTGTCACCGATTGGTGATGCTTACAGTTCCATAACACGCGTATTTTCACCGTCCATGGAATTTTGCACCGTGATCGGTTGTTCACCAGTAGACAGAATGGTATTGCACCATGTCTGCATTTTCTGCGTACCACCGATGCGATCACCACGCATCTTTCCAATACCATTGCCCAGCATATACATCATTCGAGACAGATTTTCATACTTCAAACTGAGCGACTGCAGCTCATCCAGTGCCAGTGGAATGTTCCGCACTGTACCTGCCGTGCGCTCAATGCCGACCGCAGTGCTATTATAGCTCCGCAGCAGTACATTGGGATCGCCGTAGACGGACACTGCTGCCTTCAGCACCGCCGTCTTACCACTGCGAGAGTTTGCCCAGAGGTGGAAGATGAACGGCCGCTGCTGAAGGAGCTGCAGCAGCACAGAAGCGAAGGATGCCGCCAGCATGACCCGTGCAGCCTGCATCGTGCGCAGCGTTGCTGCCATCTCCATCCATTTGTTTTTGTCACCGTGCGGCGCAACAGCAGCGATAATCCGATGGCTTTCCTCGCCGGCGCCATCATAGGCGGCAGGGCTTTCCATGTGGTAAGGGAAGAATTCCCTGTTCTTGACCTAACCCATGCGCTCGATACTGCGATGCCGCGGAATGGCGGTTTTATTGGAAGTTTCAAAAGCTTCCATATATTTGACTGCCTCTTTAGAGGTTTCCGACGTCACCGGCAATCCCTGATTTGCATATTTTACCAGTTTGCTCTTGTCCATTGCATCGCCGCGTGGAACAATAATTTTTCTCCAACGGCAATCACCATAGAAAGCCAGTTCCAGCTTTACATCTTCATCATCAACATTCCTCATTCGCCGGGAAATATAAACCGGTGCGGAAAAAGCTGATTTTGCATAGGGAACGCCATTCAGAAATTCAATGTGCCGTACGCCATTCATGTCAACTTCCCAGCATTTCGGCACCACCAGTCCATTCAGTTCCATGCCATCCAGTTCCAATGCCCTGCAGAACTCCTGTCCGCCTTCGTGTGTATCTGCCTTTCCACCAGTGGTGGTCAGCATTTTTTCAAGGTCCCGGACTCCAATCTTCAGTTTTCCATATTTTTCCTTCAGCTTAAAATACTGGATTGGCTGGTGTTCCCGTGCATAACGTACCAGCTGAAGATTCTTTTCTTCTAAAGCCTCATCAACTGTCAGCTCCTCTTCCAGCAACTTTTGTACACGTTCTTCCATAGTGTAATATGCAAAAACGATCGGTGCCCGAACACCGCACCCCTCTTTCGGACAATCAAATCCGAAAAAGTCCCGGATATAACGGCAGGAGCATGGACGGCTCATTTTTGCAGCACGTTCGTAATATTCCTCTGTCTGGTCATAAGAATATCCGGGATACGCCTCGCTCCACTCATGCACTTTTCTCTGACCGTCTTCCGTAACGGCAGCAATAGAGATCATCGCATGCCACATCGGTTCCGGCAATGTTGCAGCATCTTCGATGCAGTGGTCAATAAAGGCACACTTGCCACACATACGCTCTGCAGAACCGACCAGATTGCTCTCTGCATGGAACTCAACGATCTCGGTGTTACGCTTGAATTCTTCAAAAGCACTCAGCGGATAGCGAATTTCTTCGGCACTGTACACATCGCACTGTTTCGGCGGGTTGCTCTTAAAGTTCAGTGAACCCGGTGCGCGGAGCATACGAGGGATGTCCTGCACGTTGTCCAGTTTCCAGCCTTTCTTGCGGCCCTCTGCGATGACATACATACCAAATCCGGCAGAGAGTTCCCGGATCTGCTCACGCTTATCTTCGTTATGGATAGTAAACGGCTCGTCCAGCAGCCAGATGGCATGCACACCGTTGCCCGACCGCACGATGATGGAAGGATTCAGCTTCAAACCGTTCACAAAATTGATAGCTTCTTCTTCCGTCTTTGGCAGTGCAGTCTCTTTGTGTGCCGAACCAAGCACATCTACATCCGCCACCATGCAGACGACGGTGTGAATCTGTCCGATACCGCCTCTGACACTCGACGGTAGGCTTTCCTGACGCAGTGCGACGCAATAATAGGTGTTGGCACTGGTACCAAGCACTTTAATGCGCTCCGCTGCTTTGTCCAGTTCCGTGACCGGAATATGCTCGTTTCTGGAATCCGGCAGTGTTGTGATGGTAATGCAGCCTTCTGTGCATTTACCATACAGCATCTTCAAAAAAATCCCTCGTTGTACTATTCATAGGCTTTCTCTCCTCCTATATTTTTTACGTGTATTTGCGAATTGCCATTTGACCCCGGCCCGTTCCTGCCCCATATTGCAGCGGCGTTTTCTATTGTGTATCTCACCGAGGATGGCTTGTTCTGTTGTCAAGGTTCCTTCCCGTGGACAGCGTATCTCTTTTGTCCGCTCACGCTCTCTTTCGGGAACGACACCATTCTAGCACAATTCAACACATGGCGGCGAACTCCTGGAGTTCACAACGCAATCACACGATTCTACGAAAAAAGCACACCTGCATTTCTACGCAGATGTGCTTCTGTTTTTTAGTTTCTTATCTTACCTTTCTGTCTTTCTGCTGCCCAGCGGCCTGACACCAAGTGCGATCAGGATGGCATTCCTTTCTTCGATTTCCATTCCTTCGCAGCAGGTTATAATGAATTTATAGGCCCAATGCTCCCGTGTGTTCAGCAAAATGTGTCCTGCACTGCGCAGCATTTCCATTGTCTCCGTAATGTCCAAATCCAGACCAGCGCAGATGGCAACCACCGTGCGCACTTCCGGGTTATTCAACTTACCATCCCGGAACTTCCTTAGTTTTACCCTGCGGACGCCAGTCTTACTTTCAAAATCATCGCTGGTTCTAAATTGCTCTAAGTACGGTGCCAGCATCTCACAGAAGGTTTTCTCCGGTGGTGCAAGATCATCATTGGCTTCTTCCACCAGAAAGCGTTCAAACTGTAACTTTTTCTGCTTTAAATCCTCTTCTTCAACTGCGCCTTCACTGCATGCAATCAGATCATAGTCCTCATACCGCTGCAGCAGTGCGTCTGCTGCTGTACCCTGATGCCGCACCGATTTAAATTCCAGTGTGCATTCTCCCAGATGCTCTATCGCATACTCTGTTAGAGTTTCATTCTCGACATACTGCGGTTCATTTTTTACGATATAGCCATCCGCATACCGATATGCACCAGACACCAGCAGCCGCCGAAGATTTTTATCCGTGGAAAAGGCATCAAAAAGCGTAAGACAGTCGATTCTACGCAGTTTCTCCGGCTGCGGCACTGTATTTACCATGATGCCCAGTTCTTCCAGACGAATGCGCATGGCCTGCTTAGACACCTCAAAGAAGATTGCAAGGTCAGCAACCATCATTTCTTCTGCTGTACCGTACTTTTCCTGCAATTTTTTGTACTTTCTTGTCACCGCCCTGCGTGGCATCAGGATGCGCGCAGCAACTGCATCGGCCTGAATCTCAGCAAGTGCCGCCGGGGTACGGGCGCTGCCGTTATTGTACACTTGGCACTGCTGCACCGCACTCTCTTGCTTTGCATGCCCCTGCCCTGCATTCGACATCCGCAGCAGCATATATGCACGGTGTGCATACCAGTGGTACACCTCATGCGCCAACGTGAAATTGTAGCTACCCATGTTCCGCATCATAAGCACATCCGGGTCCAGCAGAACGGTGCCAGCCTTGCAATGCAGTTGTTCCAGCTCTCCGTCCGTTAAAACATCTACATCCGAATCAACAAACACGGTCGCGCCGAAAACACTAAGGTCATCTGACAGGGATTTATCTACGATCAGGTTGATGCCCATCTTTTCTTCCGCAATTTGACGGATGGGCACCACCTGCGGCTGCTCCAACGCTTCCCTGCAATACTGCATAAGGAACCGCTCTGCCTCTTTTTCCAGACATTCCTTATGAGCAGCATCGTCCATGCCAGAAAGGTCAGGCAACAGCTTCTGATTGGCAGACACTCCCGGAAGCTCCGGCAAGGGATACAGCGGTTCCCTCATGTACTCTCCATCGACCATCGGATTAACTTGCAAAACTTCCATGCGATGCCCAGCAGGAAGCAGCGTCAACTTGCATGATACCCAGAAGGATTTTCCCTTTTCCTCATCCGGAACGCCGCCAATGGCATGCAGCTGGAATTCACAGAAGATTTCAGAACGGAAATACACCGTATCTGCGTCAACTGCAATAACCGGCGTCCGCTCCAGCCGAATGGAACGCAGTTCTGCGCAGGCCAGCTGTTCTTTGGAAATCCCACGGTGCGGTTGCTCCGCACTATCTCCCCTGCCGTCCAGTAAATATAGTTCTTCTACACGAAGCAACGCAATGTCTTCTATCGCATCTGCAATTTCACCGATGCACTTGTTCCATATATAAGAATTCAGCGCACCGCACGGCGGTGTTCCCTGCTTTTCGTACATCCTGTATCACCTGCCCTATGTATAAAAGTATACCATGGCAGCTGGACGGCTTCAACAAAATCTCGTGCAATTCTTATGGCAGAATTGATGTTTGTGCCTGTCTGTGGTAGAATAATAATAATTATACTCTTATATGTATATCTCGGAAAATCATAAAAAGCAGGGAGATTTCAAAATGACAGATTATGCACCTGGTATGCGTGCTGTTATTCGTGACGAAGAATGGCTCATTAAAAAAATCGAAACCAACAGCCTTGGTCATCAAGTTTTACAATGTGTTGGCATCACTCCACTGGTGAGGAATCGCGATACCATTTTTCTCACAGATCTCGAACAGATTCAGATTGTAGATCCTGCGAGCATTCAGTTGATTGCCGACTCATCCCCATTTTTCAAACGGTCACTATTGTATTTAGAAAGCCAATGGCGGCAGCAGCTTCCCACCGACACAAATTTGCATATTGGCCACAAAGCAGCTATGGACCCCATGCCTTACCAACTGGACCCAACCAAGCTTTCCTTACAGCGTCCCCGCCAGCGCATCCTGATTGCGGATACTGTCGGCCTTGGCAAAACGCTGGAAGCCGGTATCCTGATGTCGGAGTTGATTGCACGCGGCAAAGGCAAGCGCATTCTGGTCGTCACCGTAAAAAGCATGATGACGCAGTTCCAAAAAGAAATGTGGAATCGCTTTACTATTCCGCTCGTGCGGCTGGATTCCAACCGAATCCAAAAGATCCGCGCCAGTCTGCCCTCCAATTACAATCCCTTCTTTTACTATGATAAAACGATCGTTTCCATTGACACCTTAAAACGCGATGTGGAATACCGTACACACTTGGAAAAAGCATATTGGGACATTATCGTCATTGATGAAGCGCAGAATGTTGCCGAGCGCGGTGACCATCAGGCACAGCGTTCTCGGCTTGCAAAACTGCTGGCCAACCGCAGTGATACCATGATCATGCTGTCGGCCACACCGCACGATGGCCGTGCAAAAAGTTTTGCTTCCCTGATGAACATGTTGGACCCGACTGCCATCGCAGACCCTGAAAACTACACCTCGGAAGACATCAAGGGACTGTGCATCCGCCGCTTCAAAAATGATGTCAAAGATCAGGTTAACGGCTCATTTCTCGAGCGGCAGGTCACATTGGAACATTGTCACGCCTCTGCACAGGAGGAACATGCCTTCGATCTGCTTGCTGAAATGCAGTTGGAAATGGATGCCGGCAAAGCCAAAAATACTGGACGTCTGTTCAAGACGAACTTAGAGAAATCTCTTTTTTCCAGCCCAGCTGCCTGCTGCAAAAGTATCGAGGCACGCCTGAAAAAGCTCTATAAAAAATATACAGTAGATGATATTTCCGATATTCGCTTGTTAGAAGAGTTGCATACTGCTCTGGGACAGGTCACGCCCAAAAACTTCACGCGCTATCAAAAACTGCTGGAACTTTTACGTAGCGATTCCTACGGATGGAACCCCAAAGATCCCGGTGACCGCGTTGTGATCTTTACCGAGCGCATCGAAACCATGAATTATCTGGCGGAACATCTGCGGACTGATCTGGGGCTGAAGTCCTCTGCGATTCAAGAGATTTCTGGTGGTATGAGCGATGCAGAGCAGCAGCGCATTGTAGAAGATTTCGGCCGCACGGAATCTCCCATCCGCATTCTGGTCGCTTCGGATGTAGCTTCTGAAGGTCTGAATCTTCATTATCTGAGCCACCGCCTGATTCACTTTGATATTCCGTGGTCATTGATGGTATTCCAGCAACGCAATGGCCGCATCGACCGTTATGGTCAGCAAAAACGCCCTGATATCCGCTATCTGCTCATTGAAAGTGACAACAAACAGATCAAGGGTGATATGCGTATCATCGAGATTCTGATTCAAAAAGAAGAGCAGGCACTGAAAAATATCGGCGATCCTGCCTTACTGTTGGGCAAGTTCAATGTGGAAGAGGAAGAAACGGTGATTGCGGAAGCCATCGAATCCGGTTCCGACGCAGATACATTTGCTCAGAGTCTGGATGCCGATGCGCAGGAATTCAACCCCTTTGAAGCTTTGATGGCCGCTGCCTCAGAAACAGAGGAGACTACCATTGAGCAGCTTTCAGAAACTGTTTCCGACGAAACATTGTTCACCGATAAGGAATATCTGGAGCAAGCTGTGCAATACCTTAATCAGACTGACAGCAATCCAGTTCAGGAACTGCAAACGGTTTCTGGCCTAGATATCCGGTTAACCCCGGAAATGGAGCGCCGTTTGCGTGCGCTTATACCGGAAGAAGCCATGCCGCAAGGAGAAACACTGCGCCTTTCGGATGACAAAGCCTTCTGCATGGAGCAGATGCGCACCAGCATGCAAAAGAACATGGATGAGGCGGCATGGCCGTCCTCGCAGTATTTGTGGAAGCTGCACCCGATTTTCTCTTGGGTCAATGATAAGGCCGGGCTTTTGTTCAAACGCGCAGAAGCTCCCGTTCTGGGTCTGCCCGGCGTTTTGTATCCCGGTGAAGCGTTGTACATCGTTTCCGGCAGTGTTCCCAACCTGAAATCCACGCCGCTCATCGATGAATGGTTTGGTCTGCTGTATCGGGATGGGCAATTCATTCAGCGACTTTCCATGGAGGAGGTTGTCCAGAAAGCCGGACTGCGTAGCGCGCGTATTCCCAACACAAACTGCATCACGAACCAAAGCATCGTTGCTGCAAGCAGCTTGTTGCCCGATGTAGTCACGCAGGCAAAGACCTATCTCACAGAGCGATACCAGCAGTACCAGGCAGAGATGAACCCCAAGCTGGATGCAGAGGTGGATAAGCTGATTGAACTGCAGGAAAAACACAAGGAGTACTATCAGACCACCCTATTTGAACATGAACGTCAACTGCAGGAGCAGGAGCGCCGGGTGGACAAACTGTTTGATGATTTTACGAACTGGGTAAAAGAAACCCTGACGATTCAAAATAACCCATATATTCGCATCGTATCCGTCCTGATGGGGGTATCCGAATGAGCATCGATCTAACCGGTATCACAAATAAAAACGAATATTATACCAACCACTATTTTTCGACCATCTTTGAGGAAAATGCAGGTGAGGCCATCACTGCCTGGGCTCAGGCTGCAAAGTCATCCGAAGAGATCCGCACACCTTGGGCACAGCTGCGACAAAACGCCCGACAGTTCTATCCCTTGCACGACCGCTACGCAGGCGGTGCATTGAATTTGCAGCTTCTGGCTGCGATTCGCACGATGGCAGACCGTTACCTGGCTTCTCTTGGGTATCCAGAAGCTGCCCCGGAACTTGTCCCTGTAGATGCTTCTCTGTCTGTTCCCGTTTATTTGGAAATGAAAAAGAGCAACGGTGCACCACTGCTATGGGTCATGCTCTCTGCTTCCAGAGAATCGGATGCCGGTATTCTGGAAAGCAATGTCTTTGACGGTAACATTGCAGAGGAAGATGCCTTCGGTGCCGTCCACAGCGATGACCTGCTGGAACTGAAAAATGAGGATCTTACCACACAGATTCTGTTCGGTGCCGCAGAGCCGCCGCGTTTTCTTATGTTTATTTCGCTGAATCAGATCGCGCTGATCGACCGGAACAAATGGAGCGAAAAGCGTTATCTGCAATTCGAGTTGGAAGACATCTTTTCTCGCTTGGAACTCACAACCCTGCAAGCCATGGTCGTCCTGCTGCATAAAGATTCCCTCTGCCCGGAAGACGGTTCTATTCTTCTAGATGAGTTAAACGAGCAGAGTCAGAAAAATGCTGCGGGTGTTTCACAGGATTTAAAATATGCACTGCGTGAATGTATCGAACTTTTGGGCAATGAAGTCCTCCACGACATGCGAACCCGGCAGAAAATCAACCTAGAAGAGCATCCCGTGGATGCCGGACAACTGACACTGGAATGCCTGCGCTATATGTACCGGATGCTGTTCGTACTGTTCATTGAGGCGCGGCCAGAATTGGGCTATGCTCCCATCCGTGAACTGAGTTATCTGAAAGGTTACTCGTTGGAAAGTCTGCGGGATCTCGCCGACGCTGTCCGAGATGATGTGGATGAAGTGGGTGATGGCTATTATCTACATGAAACGCTGGCAAAACTTTATGACCTGATTTATAACGGCTATCCGGAAACGGAAGCCGAATTTCAAAAAGTAACCGGTGCCGACAGTATACACGATGTTTTTTTGATTGCTCCGCTCAAGGCGCATATCTTTGACCCGGAGTACACCAAGTTGATCAATGCTGCCAAACTGCGCAACAGTTGCATGCTACGTATTATCGACTTAATGAGCCTGACGCGTGCCTCCGGCAAACGCAACAGCCGCCGGGGGCGTATTTCTTATGCCAATCTGGGCATCAACCAAATGGGCGCGGTATACGAAGCTCTACTCTCCTACCGTGGCTTTATCGCACAGCAGGATTTATACGAAGTCAAACGTACCGGAGACGACTTCAACGAACTGGATGTCGGCTATTTTGTTTCGGAATCCGAATTGGCGCAGTATACGCAGGAAGAACGTGTCCGCTATGAATCCGGCGATAAAAAGGGCAAACTGCGCATGTACGCCAAAGGCACTTTCATTTACCGTCTGGCCGGCCGGGAACGGGAGAAATCCGCCTCTTACTACACGCCGGAAGTTCTGACCAAATGCCTTGTCAAATATGCCCTGAAGGAACTGCTGAAAGGCAAATCTGCGGATGACATTCTGCATCTAACCATCTGCGAGCCTGCCATGGGCAGCGCAGCTTTCTTGAATGAAGCGATCAATCAGCTTGCAGAAGCCTATATTTCCCGTAAGGAGCAGGAAACCGGCGAGATCATCGGCTACGAAGACCGCTTTAACCAGCTGCAGAAGGTCAAAATGTTCATTGCCGACCGTAATGTGTACGGTGTAGACCTGAACCCTGTGGCTGTGGAACTGGCTGAAGTTTCTCTATGGCTGAACACCATTTACCCCAATGGATTTGTACCGTGGTTTGGCACCCAGCTGGTCAACGGCAATTCTCTGATCGGTGCCCGGCGGCAGTGCTACCGCGTGAGTTCCCTGCAAGCCACCAGCAAAGGGCTGCGCTGGTATGAAAAAGCCCCGGAGCGTGTTCCCCTTGGCACCGAGCGCAAGCGCGGCAAGCTAGCTACCCAGATCTATCATTTTCTGCTGGGTGACCCCGGCATGTGCAGTTATACCGATAAAGTTATCAAGCAACTGGAGCCTGCAAAAATCAAGCTTTTGAACACCTGGAACAAGGCATTTATTGTTCCTTACAGCGACGATGATATCGAAACGCTGAAAAAACTCTCCAAGACGATTGACAAGCTCTGGAAAGATCAGATTTCTCTGCGTCAGCAACTGGAGCAACAGACGCACGACAACCTGTCTGTGTTCAAATTCAATGATGATGAACCGGACTCCCATACTTCCATCCGCACCAAAGATCAGATGTTGCGCACGATGTACCGCTCTGAGAATGCCAAAAATGTCGGTGCTTATGCCCGCCTGAAATTTGCGATGGATTACTGGTGCGCTCTATGGTTCTGGCCCATTGACAAGGTTGATCTTTTGCCCAGTCGCAGCGAATTTCTGAATGATATGTACATGATCTTGGTGGGGCTGTACTCCACCAACAGTGATTCCCAGCAGCTTTCCATGCTAGAAGATGCAGACGAAGAAGATACTGACATCCTGCTTCAGGTCAACTTGGACGAACTGTGCGCCCTTTTGCCCCGGCTGAGGCTGGCTCGCACAATAGCACAGCAGAATCACTTTATGCATTGGGAGCTGGAGTTTGCTGATGTATTTGCCGAGCGCGGCGGTTTTGACCTGATGATCGGTAACCCGCCGTGGATCAAGATCGAGTGGAACGAACAGGGCGTGCTGGCGGATGCCAATCCCATGTTTGCTGTAAAAAAACTGACCGCTACCCAGACCACCCACGAACGGCAGACGGCACTGGAAAATGCACATACGCACAGCATGTATTTTGCAGAGTATGAGATGCTCTCCGGCGAACAAAATTTTCTGAATGCTATGCAGAATTATCCTGCCCTGAAAGGACAGCAGACCAATCTGTTTAAATGTTTTCTCCCACTTTCGTGGGAGAAAACGAATGAAAGCGGTATCGCCGCTTTCGTACACCCTGAGGGCGTCTACGACGACCCGAAGGGTGGTGCACTTCGGGAAATGCTGTATCCTCGTTTGCGATATCATTTTCAATTTGCAAACGAGAGAAAGCTATTTCCCGAAGTGCACCACCATACACAATTTAGTCTAAATGTGTATGGTGGTCCACTGATGGTGTCGTTCGACACCATCAGTAACCTCTACGATGCTAAAAGCATCGTAGAGTGTTACCAAGGCGAAGCCTCCGCGCCGATTCCCGGCATCAAGGATGCCAATGGCGACTGGAATATTGCTGGACATCCCAAACGAATTATTCATGTTACAAAAGAAACCCTACAAACTATTGCAAAAATCTTTGAAGGCAATGATAATTGGGAAACGGTCAAGCTTCCTCCTTTGCATGAATCTACTCAATTGGAGGTATTGGAAACATTTGCCAATCAACGTGTGAGATTGGATTCTTCTGAAATAGAATCTGCCACCACAAAAATGTGGGATGAAACCAATTCTCAGAAGAATGGCATTCTTCGTGCAAATATTAAATTTCCTGAGCAATTAGAGGAATCTATTTCTTGTGGTGCCTATTGCGGCCTTGCAAACCCTATTTTCCAAACCGTTCGCGCAAGCTATAAGAACAACAGCGATTATGATTGTGTTGATCTTACAGTAATTGCTGCCGATTACCTGCCAAGATCTAAATATGAGCGTGCTTGTTCATCTGAAGATTTTATAGCCAGAATCCCACCTACTCCATGGGGAAATAAGTTCAATGAAAATTATATGCTGGCCGTTCGAGAGTTTGTAGGTACAATGTCTGAAAGAACTCTAACCGCTTGCATTCTGCCTCCAGCAACCTCTTTTATCTATACTATTTTTGGCACCGCACTATCCAATAATAAAATGCTTGCGCTCTTATGTGCTTGTGAGAATAGTCTTCCCTTTGATTTTCTTGTGAAAATTATCGGAAAGAATCATATCGGGTATGGCACAGTCAAGTTATTTCCCCTTCTTGAGAGCATTCTCACTTATAAGATAATTTTACGTGGTCTCCTTCTAAATTGCATTACAAAGTACTATGCTCCCTTGTGGAAGGAATGTTATAACTCCTTTAATTCTTTTGAATCTTGGTCCAAATCCGACCCGCGCCTCTCCCCTGCCCGCTTTACTTCTTTGACCCCGGAGTGGACATGGGACACGCCTTTGCGCACGGACTATGAACGGCGGCAGGCTTTGGTAGAAATTGATGTACTTACTGCCATGGCGCTGGGCATGACTTTGCAGCAGCTCAAAACCATTTACCGCATCCAGTTCCCAGTGCTGCAAAGCTATGAGGCTGACACTTGGTATGATGCCAACGGCCGCATTGTATTTACCAACAACCGCAGCCTGACCGGTGTAGGTTTTACCCGCCCAGAATGGGAGAATGCCGGTGCTGTGCAGCCGATTAAGCACGGTGATGCCCCGTGGGACGGCGTTATGAAGCATGCTCCGGCCGGTTATGTGTTTGCCCGTACCATTACGGATGACACCATGCCTGGCGGCCCGGTACAGCGCACCATTGAGTATGCAGCACCCTTTGACCGCTGTGACCGGGAGCAGGATTATGAAACCGCGTGGAAGTTCTTTGAGGAAAAGTATAAAGAGTAATAGGAGTATATTGCAATATGTTACCCTCAATTCTTGCCAGCCAGCTTGAAAAAGGCATTGGCGATTACATCGAAACTACATTTCCCATGAGCAACGCTCCCTTCAAAGGTTCCGTTGCAGAAATGCTTGCTCAGAAAGGCGCTGTTTATCATGAGCCTTATCTTGCCGTGCGCCTGCCCTTCCGTGTTGCAAAGGAAATGCCAACTTGTTTTGAGGCAATTCATCCTGCATATCTTCCCTATGTTCATCAGCAAAAGGCATTTGAACGACTGACTGGCAATGACGGCCGTTCTACACTGGTTGCCACCGGCACAGGTTCCGGCAAAACAGAATGCTTCTTGTACCCCATTCTGGAATACTGTTACCAGCACCGTGGGGAGTCTGGCATCAAGGCACTGATTATTTACCCCATGAATGCCCTTGCCACTGATCAGGCCAAGCGAATCGCAGAACTAATTCATAACAGCCCCGAATTGCGCGGCAATGTAACTGCCGGTATGTATGTTGGCGGTCTGGAACGCACTCCGTCCCGCACCATGAGTGAGCATGGCATCATTACTGACCACGAGACTCTGTTGAACAGTCCGCCGGATATCCTGCTGACCAACTATAAAATGTTGGACTATCTGCTTGTGCGCCCCAAAGATGCCCTGCTTTGGAAGCAGAATAATCCAGAAACGCTAAAGTACATTGCAGTGGATGAGCTGCATACCTTTGATGGTGCACAAGGCACCGACCTTGCCTGCCTGCTGCGCCGTCTCAAGCGCCGCCTTGGCATCTACGATGGGTATCTGTGCTGTATCGGTACCTCTGCTACCATGGGTTCCAAGGAAAACAACGGTGCCATCCTTAATTATGCCGAGGAGATCTTTGGCGAGCCATTTGAACGAGATGCCGTCATCACCGAGGATCGGCTCAGTGCCGATGAGTTTTTTGCTGGACAGTCGACCGCATTCTTTGCCTTGCCTTCCGCAGATCAGACTGCACAGCTGGTAGCTCTTGCCGAAGAGGACGATCCTTCCGCCTATCTTCAGTGCGCGGTAAAGGCATGGTTCCCGGATTTTTCGCAGGACGTTCTATCCGACAGTGGCCGCATTGAACTGGGCCGGGTTCTTCTGCAGCATGTATTCCTACAGTCTGTTCTGCACCTAACGGAGGGCAATTACTATCAGGTTTCCCGCATTGTGGAAGCGTTGGCGCCACATTATCCGGCACTGAATGAATTATCCGATGCTTCTGCCGCGCTCAACTCGCTCTTTGCACTGGTTTCTCATGCGCGCACCGGTAAGCCGCGAAAATTACGCCCGTTCCTGAATGTACAGGTGCAGCTTTGGATCCGGGAACTGCGGCGCATCGTTGCCAAGGTCGATGCGGAACACATCACTTATAAAATTGCGCATGATCTGAACCGACAGCAGGCCAAACAGCACCTGCCCGTCGTCAACTGCCGTGATTGCGGCATCACCGGCTGGGTCACTATTCTGAACGAGCGTCAGAACGCCACCATTGTCAATCTTGAAGCGTTTTACAACCAATATTTTAAAGCAGATGAAAAAGTCGTGATGCTTTTCCCTCATCCGCATGAAAATGTTCCCACCGGAATGCTGCCTGCACGCATCTGTCCAGACTGCCTGCAGGTAAAACTGGGGATCGACGGCAGCAGCGAATGTGCCAGCTGCGGCACCCGCATGGTGGACATTCTGATTCCCAGTCCGATTCGGACAACCGGCCCGAAGCAGCATAAGCAGTACATCTGCCCCTGCTGCGGCAGCCGCCGGGGACTTTCCCTGATGGGCGTACGCAGTGCTACAGAAATCAGTGCCAGTATTTCTCAGATGTTCGCTTCTCGTTTCAATGATGACAAAAAGACACTCGCTTTTTCTGATAACGTACAGGATGCCGCGCATCGTGCTGGTTTTTTCAATTCCCGCACCTGGCGGTTTGGTCTGCGCACGGCAATTCAGCGTTATTGCACAAACTGCGGTTCTGGTCAAAGCCTTGCTGATTTTCAGGCCGGGTTTGTGGATTACTGGCACCTGCACATGACCGATGAAGAATTTGTCAGCTTTTTTATTCCGCCCAATCTAACCTGGAAGCGTGCATACGAAGAAATGACGCAAAATCGTAAGCTCAGCGATGACAAGCAGGCGCATATTTTGATGCATGAGATTGAGCAGCGCATCCAGTATGAAATCATGCTGGAATATGGTCTTACCAGTAAAATTGGACGCACTCTGGAACGGTCGGCTTGCTCGGTTCTTTCTTTTTCTCCTGAGGATATTGAGCAGATTGCTGCAGCAGTCCAGCTGCGTGTTGTTAACGAACTGGGTATCATGTCTCGGGAAGACCGCATAATCTTTCAGCGCATGGTCATCGGTTGGCTGAATCTACTCCGGTGCAATGGTGCTTTTAAAGATATTGTTTTTGATGAGTACACCATCAATGATGGCAAAAGCTATATGCTTTCAAACGACCGCAATCGCTGGCTGCCCGGTCAACAATCCGGGCGTAATATTCCTCGTTTTATAGCTGAATACCTTGGAAAAAGCCATCCTACTTCTGAGTTTGATTTACCATCTTCGCGCCGTTACACAGACTGGATTGCTTTCTGCTGCACAGAATCAATTCTTGACGAGCTCAATTTCCGTGCTATCAGCAAGCTGATTCTGGAAGAATCTGTGAAGAACGGCATTGTCGTATCTGTGCCTTCTTCCGCAAACTATAAAGTCTATGGCCTGAACAAGAACCGTGTCTTCCTTGCAAACGATGTTATCCAGCTGCGCTGCGAACATTGCGGTGCGGTGTATTCGTTTTCTGCCGAAAGCCTGCCGCTGTGGGAAAATGCGCCCTGTCCTCAGTCTGCCTGTGGCGGTAAACTTGTCGAATATAAATCATCCGGCATCAATTACTATGGCCGACTTTACAGCACCGGCGATCTGGCGCGCATCAATGCACGGGAGCATACTGGCCTGCTGGAACGCCCAGATCGTGAGCAACTGGAGAAGGATTTTAAGCGTAGCAAGGAAAATCGTTCCAACTGGGACCCCAATGTTCTCTCCTGTACCCCCACTTTGGAAATGGGTATTGATATTGGTGACCTTTCCACGGTCATCCTGTGCAGTATGCCGCCTGCACAAAGTCAGTTTCTGCAGCGTGTTGGCCGTGCCGGACGCAAAGACGGCAATGCTCTGACCTTGGCAATTGCAAATGCACGGCCACATGACCTCTATTTTTACGCAGATCCTTTAGAGATGATCTCCGGTTCGGTCACACCACCAAAAATCTTCCTGCGCGCTTCCGCTGTATTGGAACGGCAGTTCATGGCTTTTTGCATGGATTCTTGGGTGCGGAAAGGCATTCCTGATGATGCTATCCCCGATAAGGTCGGCATTATTCTGAAGAAACTGGATGCGCGGCCTTCCGATATGTTCCCTTTCAATTTTCTCAACTACGTGCAGAGTACACTTTCCCGGCAGATCAACTCTTTTGTCCAGATGTTTTCCGCTTATCTGGACGAAAGCTCCAAGGAAGAGCTGCAAATATTTGCCCGCGGCACTGGAACCACAGAAAGTTCCATGCACATTAAAATTCTGGATGCCTTTGAAAGTTTGAAGAAGCAGCAAAACAGCCTGCACAACAGCGTAAATTCCCTGAAGGTCATGATCCAGCAGCTGGAAAACAAGCCCAAAGACAGTTCTTACGACGAAGAGATCAAGGAACTAAAGGGCGAGGAAGCGGCCCTATTGACCGTTTTGCAGGAGATCAGCAAAAAGAACGTTTTCAACTTCTTGTCCGATGAGGGATTGCTGCCCAACTATGCTTTTCCGGAGGCTGGGATCATTCTGCGGGCGGTTCTCTACCGAAAGTCCGATGAGGAACTTCCGTCTGCCCGAAAAAAGTATGAAAAGCTCGTCTATGAATACAACCGCTCCGCTTCCTCTGCCCTCAGTGAGTTTGCACCGAGCAACAGTTTCTATGTGGATGGTCGCAAACTGACGATCGATCAGGTAGACCTGACAACTGCTCAGAGTGCCCTTTGGCGTCTGTGTCCAAACTGCTCTCATGCGCAGCTTGAAACAGCTGGCCGGAACACAGCAGCCTGTCCTCAATGCGGAAGCCCCGCTTGGGCCGATTCCGGTCAGATGCGCAACATGCTGAAAGTGCAGATGGTCTACTCCAACATGGACTACGCCAAGAGCTTGATTAGTGATGAAAGCGACGACCGCTCTAATATCTTTTATTGCAAGCAGCTCCTTGTAGACGTAGATGAGGACCACGACATCTCCTGTGCCTATCGCATGGACAATGAGGAATTTCCCTTTGGTTACGAATTTGTCCGTAAAGCAACGCTGCGGGAGATCAACTTTGGCGAGAGTGACCTGACAGGTGAAAAGTTATCGATTTCTGGTGTCGAGGAAGTGCGCAAAGGGTTCCGGATCTGCAAATATTGTGGTAAGATTCAGACTGACAGCAAGCCGAATAACCACAGCTATTCCTGTAAGACACGCAAAATCCCTGCGCTCTCACAGGCCGATGCCTATGAAGAATGTCTGTTTCTGTATCGTGAATTCAGCACAGAGGTTCTCCGACTTCTGATTCCCGCTACGACGATGGACTCTTCTTCCGTCCGGATGGAATCCTTTGTTGCGGCCTTCATGCTTGGTATGAAAGAATATTTTGGCAATGTCGATCACCTCCGGGCTGCTGTCAGCGAAGTACCCGTCCCGGATGCCGACTATCGCAAACAGTATCTCGTGATCTACGATTCGGTTCCCGGCGGCACGGGATATCTGAAGCAGTTGATGCATGAAAAAGATTCTTTGATTCAGATTTTTGAAAAAGCCCTTCATGTTATGGAAACCTGCTCCTGCAAAGACGATCCGCAGAAGGACGGCTGCTATCATTGCCTATATGCGTATCGCCAGAGCCAGCAGATCGGTAATATTTCGCGTGCAACTGCCATTCGGCTGTTGAAAACGATTCTTTCCGGTAAAGACCATATCCAAAAAATCGATATGATCAGCAGTATTCCTGTAAACCCGCTGTTTGAAAGCGAATTGGAATCGCGCTTTTGGGAAGCGATCCGTCTAAAAGTTGGTGCTGCAAATATCAGTGACACCGTAAGAAACGGAAAACACAGTTATTATCTCAAACTGGAGCACTCTGCTTGGGAACTTGAACCTCAGGTTTCACTGGGTCCAAGCAACGGTGTATCCGTTCCCTGTAAACCAGATTTTGTGTTTTGGCCTGTAGCCGCGCCCGGACACAAGCCCCTAGCGGTGTTTACGGACGGCTTCCTATATCACAAGGATATCGTTTCCGATGACACCATCAAACGTGAAGCACTCCGCCGCAGTGGGCAGTTCCGGGTCTGGTCCCTGAGTTTTAAGGATGTTCAGAACGTTTTTACCCCGCAGGGGGATTACGCCACTTCTGTTTTAGCGGTCGAAAAAATGCCGCTCGGCAAGGTGATGTACCGTTCCGAAGTACGAAAGCTCCATGCAGAGGTACTTGATCCTGCAAAGCTCTCTGCGTTTGACCTCTTGATTGCCTACCTGAATCTGCCGGATGCCGAAACGATCTTCCACGCACAGGCACACGCTTATGCACTTTCTCTGCTGGATCCGGCATTCATCAAGAACAATGCGGCATTCGATCAATGGCATCAGGTCTTTCAGGATGTGAACGATCAACTGCATTTTACAGATTCCAGTTTCCGCTTTGGGCTGACCGCTTATGGAGCGTGGGTCCCTCGTGCTGTAAATTCTCATCTGGCTCTCTATGCAGGCATTTCCGCTGCATCCATGAAAGCAGATGGTGCTGTTACCGTCTTTGCCGTCCTGAACGATGACAAGAACAGCCGCACAGATAAATACGAACCGGAGTGGAACGGTTTCTGGCAGTTTTTCAATCTGATGCAGTTTGCCTCAGAATTTGCTGCCGTTTCTTCTACCGGGCTCAGGCGCATGGACTATCTCGCACTTCCTGTTTCCCAGAGCAGCTGTTCTTCGGCGGAAGCCTCTTCCACACCCGATTCCGGATGGAATTCCATCGGTGAATTGCTATTTGACGAAGATGCGAAAGCATTCGCTGCCTTGGCACAGAAAAGCGGTATCCCAGCACCTGCTGAAGATTTCATTGGATTTGAGGCAGCTGGTGCAGATGGAAATGTCATCGCAACGATTGAAATTGCTTGGCCGGACAAGAAATTGGGATTTATGACTTTTGAACAGTCCATTGATCGAGAAAAGATGGAGCATCTCGGCTGGAAAATATACACCGCAGCCGATCTATCTGGTCTTGATTTAAGCAATCTATTGGGAGGAAAGAACGTATGACAACTGCAAAAGTCGCAATTTCCGCTGATTTTTTGACGGCCTTTGCACACCTTCCCCGTCAGGTGCAGGGCAAAGTTACCGAACTTGTCAACAAATTCCGGAATGACCCTGCTTCGCCGGGAATTCACTACGAAAAGATAAACTCTTGTATCGATAAAAAAATATATTCCATTCGTATCGATGATACCTACCGCGGCATTGTCGTTCGTCAATCCGAAGTTTATCTGCTTTTATGGGTCGATCATCACGATGAGGCCTACCAGTGGGCCGCCCGAAAACGCTGTGAAGTAAACCCGAACACCGGTTCACTTCAGGTTTTTGATGTACAAACGGTTTCTGAACCGATTGCAGCACACAGTCAGCCGCTTCTGTTTTCTGCTTTCAAAGACGCGGATCTGCTTCGGCTGAGTGTTCCTGAAGCGCTGCTGCCTTATGTCCGCAGCTTTGAAACAAAAGAACAGTTTTATCAGGCGCGATCTTCCTTCCCGGCAGATGCATACGAATATCTCGCCTGGCTTGCAGAAGGCTTTTCCATGGAAGAAGTTCTGGAACTTGCCAACGAAGAATGCAATACCTCTCCCGCAGCACAGGATTTGTCGGCAGCATTGGAACAGCCCATTACCATGCGGTCCTTTGTCGTCGTGGAAGGGGAAGACGAACTGCGCCGCATCATGGCTGCACCGCTTGAAAAATGGCGTGTTTTTTTACATCCGGCTCAGCGAAATCTGACGCAGAAAAATTACTCTGGCCCTGTTCGTGTTCTGGGTGGTGCAGGAACGGGAAAAACGGTTGTCGCTCTGCACCGCGCTAAATATCTGGCATCTCAATGCACCGGGCAGCAGCGTATTCTTTTTACGACCTATACGGCGAACCTCGCCGCAGATATTCAGGAAAATCTCCGCAAGATCTGCTCGATCGAGGAACTACGCAAAATTGAAGTCATTCATCTTGACGCATGGGTCAGCCGCTTTATGCGCGAGTCCGGCTTTTCTTTCCAGATCGGCTACGATGACGCCTTGGCTCCTATATGGGAAAAGGCGCTCTTTCTTGCCAACACGGAACTGCCTTACGACGTTTCTTTTTATCAGGAAGAATGGAATCGGGTCGTGATTTCACAGGAAGCGATTACGCGTGACCAATATCTGAAAGCCTCCCGAAACGGCCGCGGCACACGGCTGGACCGCAGAAAGAGGCTTCTTGTATGGCAGGTTCTGGACAACTACCAAAATCTGATGAAAGAGCATCAGATCCGCGACATCAATACTGCCATGTATGAGTGCACAAAACTTTTACAGGGCAGCAGTGTAAAATCGCAGTATGCCCATATCATTGTAGACGAAGGACAGGATCTAAGCGATAACGCATATCGCCTGATTCGTGCTCTAGCCGGCCCGGAACACGCAAACGATCTTTTTATCGTGGGTGATGCGCATCAGAGGATCTATCGAAATCGGCCTATCTTATCGAAATGCTGTATCAATGTCCGCGGCCGAAGCAGTATTTTAAAGATCAACTATCGCACCACAGAGGAGATTCGGCATAGTGCATTCTCCTTCTTAGAGGGCCTCTCTTTTGACGATTTGGATGAAAGTACCGATATCGGAACCCAATGCCAATCTTTGACCCACGGAGAACCTCCTATCATTCGGAATTTCCCGGATGCAAACGCAGAATTCAACTTCATTTATACTGAAATCCGGAAGCTACAAAATTCTGGTATTTTGCTAAAGGAGATTTGCATCGTTGCGCGTACAAAGAACCTTGCAAACGATTATCTGTCCCTGCTGACAAAGGCCGGCATCCGTTCTTACGCAATCAAACGGAATCAACCTGACAATCGAAACTTTGATGGAATTCGTGTCGCAACCATGCATCGTGTGAAGGGGCTCGAATTCAAATACGTCTTTATTGCTGCCCTCAATCACCGCGTTGTTCCTCTAGCTGCTGCCATCAATCACATGGATCCAATCTCCGAAAAAGAATCCATCACATCCGAAAAATGTCTGCTTTATGTGGCTATGACACGCGCGCAAAAGGGAGTTTACATCACAAGCTATGGTACTTGCTCTCAGTTCCTACATCAATTTGACTGAAACACTTTCTATATGTAATTCCTCTACTTCTTTTTGTTGAATTTTTGGCCTACCCATGGTAATATTGAATTACCATTACAAGGAGGATTTCCTATGAAACTCACAAGCCTCTATGTGCATGACTTCAAGGGCTATAGAGAACATCAATTTGATTTGCAGGGAAAAAGCACCGTCCTTTTCGGTGTAAACGGTGCTGGCAAATCAACCGTTCTGACAGCCATTAATTATTTAATGTGGCCAGTTTTGAACCGTTTAAGCAACACTCAGGGAACTGCTTTCCGCTCCTTAAATACAGAATCTGTTCATGCTGGCTTTGGAATGATGAACCTTGGTGCTGATTTAAGCCTGGCTGGTGAAACCTTGTCTTTAAGAAAAGATTATATTAAAGCCAAGCCCGGAAAAGCACCACGAGTAATTCCATACAAGGATTTATACGATGCTTTTGTTGAAAAATTTACAGCAACTTATCTCTCTGAGGGATCAGAAAACAATATGCCCATTTTCGTCAATTATGGAACCAATCGTTCCGTCCTTGACATTCCTCTTAGAATTCGTACCAATCATGAATTTTCGCAGCTGGCAGCTTTAGAGCGAGCCAGCGAGAATGAATTGGATTTTCGTTCCTTTTTTGAGTGGTTTCGCAATCAGGAAGACATCGAAAACGAAACAAAAACAGAAACCAAAAATTTCGATTATGAGGATGTTTCTTTAGGGTGTGTCCGCACAGCTGTCTGTTCTATGTTGGATAATGTCTCCGACCTAAAAGTTAAACGTAGTCCCCTGCGCATGACAGTCAAGAAGAATGGACTAGAAATGCGCGTTGATAATCTTTCTGATGGTGAGAAATGTACCCTCGCTCTCTTTGGTGACTTAGCTCGTCGTATTGCTCTGGCTAACCATTCTCGCAGCAATCCACTTGAGGGAGAAGGTATTGTACTCATCGATGAGATTGAACTTCATATGCACCCTTCTTGGCAGCGAAAAATTCTCGGTGCATTAAAAAGTACTTTTCCGAACATTCAATTTATCATCACAACGCATTCTCCTCAAGTGATAAGCGAAGTAGATGACAGTTACAATCTTTTCGGTCTGAAGCAGGAAAATGACGATGTAATCGTTAAACCCTATAATGTGCATGGATGGGATACCAACGGAATTCTGCATAGCGTAATGCATACCACTGAGCGTCCCGAAAATGTTGTAAGAGCATTTGAGGCATTCGATAGCGCCATCGAATGCAACCTTGAAGAAGCATCTAAAATTCTTCAGTACCTGAAAGAAACTGTTGATCCCAACGATCCAAAGTTGACAGAGTGTGAAGTTCGTTTCGATTTGGAAAATCGCTGAGGATTAACTATGATTAAAATCAATAAAGGTATTGAGCCTGTAGAGCTTACGAAATACAAACAACAGCCTAATGCATCCTACCGAGATATGCATGGTGCTCCCTCAGGAAAAAGTAATTCCGATGGAACTCCCATCGATGTTTATACTATAGTTCTGAATCGTCTAATTCAGGAGCAAGGGTGTATTTGTGCTTATTGCATGTGTCGAATTCCAGAAAAAGGAAAGAAAGCAACAATTGAGCATATTGACCCACAGAGTGCCACTTCTGAAGAGAAAGCCTTAGATTATCGGAACATGCTTGCTGTATGTAATGGAAATCGTGATGCTCACAATGACAAAGAAAAATCCTGCGATGCACATCGCAAAAATGCTCCTTTAAGCGTCAATCCATTAAAATCAGATACATTATCTTCTCTCAAATATCTATCCAATGGCGAAATAACTGCCTCTGACGATGCTATTAAGAAAGACCTCTGCGATACTCTCAATCTAAACTGCTCAGAAAGACGCATCCCGGAAAACAGAAAGGCCGCCTTAACTGCATACCTTCGGGTCTTTGTCGCCAAACATCCCACCGGCGATATTAAAGAATCTTGCCGACGGGAGTTAGAAAAATATCAACAGCAATCACCCAAAATGCCATACGTTGGTATTATTTTGGATTGGCTTACTCGCCATACATAATAGTATACCTCTTACATCTCTTATTGAGCATTGGGGCAGTGGTATTCCGCGCATCATGGGAAAAGTCAAAGCCTATGGTCTTCGAGATCCAGAATTTATCGGCGGTGAAGTTGATTTGCGTATCAATATCTATCGTAACCAACTGAATGCCGCCAGTGCTGCTCAGGACATTCCTCAGCATA
>ERZ1026898.234-NODE-234-length-37081-cov-22.807649_pt1 | contig 37081 bp, 24 predicted proteins | sample MGYA00380178_ERZ1026898 | MGnify/ENA primary metagenome ERZ1026898 (study PRJEB33269, sample SAMEA4719814) | human gut metagenome | biome: human-associated habitat; feature: organic feature; material: feces | place: Cameroon | collected 2013-10 ...
TCTCGTCGGTCAGGGCGTGGATGTCACGGAACGCCAGGAACGGCGTCAGAAGCAGTTTTACCTTGGCCGGAGCGTTGACCAGCTCGAACCGGATCATCACCTGGTCCGAATCCGGAACAAGCAGGATGCTCTTGGTGAACACGATCTCCCCGACCCTATAGGTGATTTTAGGCACCGGATCGGCCTCGAAATCAATGATGTACTTGTGGCCGCGCGGCTCATAGACGCTCCCGTAGCAATGGATGCCCAGATTGAACTGCTTCCCGTTCAGGATAAGACTCTCATCCAACGAGGACAGGAGCAGATGCTTCTTTCCTCCGAAAGCGTCAACCGGCACCGCCAGCAGGCCGTGGTAGCGTCTTGTGTTGCAAGTCACTATGGAAGTGTTGCAATACGCGCCCGTCTTGTTGGCACAGATGATCTCCCTCTTCAATGAATATGAGAGGTTGACCAACTCAGACTTGTTGAACTTCAAAAAAGCCATATCGGTTAAAATTATATTCCATCAATTCAACTCTCGCTCTGAGGCAATCACCAGTGAAACACGACCTTATCTCACGTTCAAAACTGATTGCCTACCTTCATCAATCCACGTTACCCCTTTCCTAAATCCCTTCCCTCGGGGAAGGGACTTGCTTTCACCGCAAGCGGTGAAGAATCCTTTTCAATTAGCACAAGAGCGCAGCGGCTCGGAAGGTAGAGGCTCAGACAGCCATCGACCGTCAGATGTTCCCCGTCTTTTTCGAGCCTTGCGAACCCATCGAACTCCTTGGCATCGGAGTCGAGCACCTTGACATAGTCTCCGGACGGGGCCGGGAAAGCATAGTCGGCGAACGACTCCACTGGATTGAAATTCAGTGCAAAGATAAGGCTTTTCCTCCTGAAAATCAAGATTTTCTTTTCTTCGTCCGCTCTCAAAAGCTCAGGCCTTGCAGCAAGCACGCCGTATCGTTTTACAAGATGGACCATCGCCTTGTCAAAGTTCTGGAGGCAGTGATATCTGAGCAATCCATTGTCCGCCAATGACCACATACGGCGTGCGTGCTCGTAGCTCCAACCGTTCCCTTCACGTGGGAAATCTATCCACTCCGGATGCCCGAACTCGTTGCCCATAAAATTGAGGTAGCCGTCCCCGGCGGTGCCGATGGTGACCAGACGGATCAGCTTATGGAGAGCGATTCCCCGATCCACTATCGGATTCTTCGAGTCCATATTCATAGAGAAATACATCTCCTTGTCGAGCAGTCTGAATATCAAGGTTTTGTCACCGACAAGCGCCTGGTCGTGGCACTCCGCGTAGCTGATGGTCTTCTCGTCCGCCCGCTTGTTGGTCAGCTCGTACCAGATCTCACCCGGACTCCATTCCTCATCCTTCTTTTCCTTTATCCATTTGATCCAGTGGTCGGCCACGCCCATCGCCATCCTGAACCCGAAGCCCACTCCGCCTGCCTCGAACGGAGCCGCCAGGCCAGCCATTCCGCTCACATCCTCAGCGATAGTGACGGCCTCCGGCTTGATCTGACGGATCAGCAGGTTCGCCAGTCCCAGATAGGTCACAGCGTTCTCATCGACTCCTGCGTCGAAATACGGTTCATAACCGTTGAAGTCCTTCCCAAGACCGTGATCCCAGTAGATCATACTCGTCACACCGTCGAAACGGAAACCGTCAAGATGATATTCCTCAAGCCAGTACTTGCAGTTGCTCAGGAGGAAGCGCACGACCTCGTCCTTGCCGTAATCGAAGCAGCGGGAGCCCCAGGCCGGGTGATGTCCCTGAGGACCTTTGTAGAAATACAGATCCTCGCGGCCGTCAAACAGGCTAAGGCCCTCATTCTCATTGCTGCAACTATGCGAGTGAACTATGTCCATCACGACAGCGATACCCATCCCGTGCGCCGTGTCCACCAGTTCCTTGAACTCCTCCGGAGTGCCGAAACGGGAACTCAGGGCGAAAAAGTTCGACACCTGATAGCCGAACGACCCGTAATACGGATGCTCCTGAAGGGCCATTATCTGGATTGTATCATAGCCCAACCTTTTCACCCTCGGCAGCACATTCTCACGGAACTCACTGAACGTGGAGACCTTACGTTCCTCCGAACTCATCCCGATGTGGCACTCGTAGATGAGAGGATGCGGCCTGCGCAGCACCCTGTCGTTCTTCCACGAATATGCCTGCGCGGGATCCCAGACCTGGGCGCAGAACACCTTCGTCTCGTCATCCTGCACAAGCCTCGTGCAATAGGCCGGAATCCTCTCGCCACCTCCGCCGGGCCACTCGATGAACAGTTTGTACAACTCTCCGTGACTGAGGAACATCGCATCAAGCCGAAGTTCCCAATTGCCATTCCCGGCCGGTTTGAACTCGTACGCCGATGTGCGCCTCCAGTTGTTGAACTCCCCTATCAGGTAGATCCTATTGGCGTTCGGAGCCCATTCCCGGATCACCCACGTGCCATCGGCACATTTGTGCAGCCCGTAATAAAGATGATTGTTGACGCAGGTGGCAAGGTCCTCGGGTCCCGAACCCGTGATCTTCTCCGCGGCGTCCAGAATCCTCTTGTGCCGTGCCTCAATCGCCGCTTCGAACGGCTTCAGGTACGGGTCAGTGTCGTATATCCAAGGTTTCTTCTTCATAAGCCTTCACCTTTTGCCCATATGGACTGGATTAAATAATGGTATAAAGATAGTCAAAAAACTGCATTTCAGCAATATTCCCACCTGCGGCATCGGCTGGTTCAGACACGGGTATATTCATAAAATGCCGACAACGTTGCATCTTTTGACGAGAATATGCCATCGTTTTTCTGAATTGTTTCCTATGTTTGCGGAATGAAACCACATTTCGCATTCGTTCTCGCCATCGCCGCGGCCATATTCATAACCTCAATGCACGATGTTTCCGCCGCCGACACGGCCTACAGATTCACCGGCCTTACATCCAAGGACGGCCTGTCCTACAATGCGGTCAAGTGTATGATGCAGGACAGCAGGGGGTACATCTGGATAGGGACATACAAGGGACTGAACCGCTATGACGGAACACGGATCAAGAACTATGGCAGACAGGAGCTCGGGGTCTCGTCCGATTACATCAACGCCCTATCTGAAGATTCGGCGGGGAATATCCTGATCGGCACCGACAACGGAATCGTCATCTATGACTACCGCAAGGACTCTTTCCGGCAGCCTGCCGGAGCCGGACTCCTGGACGACAGGGTCTATGACATCCAAAAAGACTCGAAGGGAGTCTCCTGGATCGGCTCGCGTGCGCAAGGCTTGTTCCGCTACGATCCCGCCACGGAGGAAATCAGCAGGATCGACGCAAGGAATCCAGATGGTGAGGCCGTGAGGGACATCTACAGGATCGCCGTTGACCGGAACGACAGGATGTACGCCGCGGTGTACTGCGATGACATCTATCAGATAAGCGAAAACGGCGTGATGAGAAGGCTGGAGACATCCGGAAAGCCGGGCTACTTCGGGAAGGACGACATCGAGGGCATAGCGCTCAGCCCGAAATCCAACAGTCTGATGTTCATCGCCAGCAAACGTCACGGGCTGTGCGAGTTCAACATCAGGACCGGCGATGTCTTGGTACTGACGACATTGCCGACCGACTCCAGGCCAGTCGGCCTGTCCGAAAGCGGGAACGTCCTATGGATGTCCACCACATCGGGGCTGGTCAGGTATCAGACTGACGACAAAGGCCTTACCGTATTAAGACACAACGGGGCCGACCGCTTCTCCCTGTCTGAGGACTATACCACGACGGCGCTGCCGGCCTCGGATGGAAGCCTGTTTGTCGGAACTGCCTCACAAGGCGTGAACTACCACAATCCGGACCAAGACCTTTTCCAAAAATTCTATAGGACCATTGACGGAATATCCCTGAAAGGCAGCACAGTCTGTAGTTTTGCCCAGGATGGGAACGGAACCGTATGGGTGGCCACAAAAGGCGACGGTCTGCTGACATTCAATCCCTCCTCCGGAACATTAAAGGCCTGCAACGGCGTAAAGGGCCTCCCGGAACGGATAAACGCCCTGTGCGCTGACGGCGACCACCTGTGGATAGGCTATCACAAAGGAATATGCCGGCTCGACACAAGGACGGGCAAGGTGAGGTCGTATCCACATTTTCTGGTGTCGGATATGGACATCGACAACCGCGTGCTCTACATATTCAGATCCTCCGACGGGGAGATATTCCTCTGCACGTCCGTAGGAGTTATGGAATATGACCGTTCAGGCGACAGGTTCGACAAGGTGAAGTGCCTGGGAGACAGGGCCATCGAATATATGGTCGAAGACAAGGACGGTACAGTCTGGGTAGCGTCCTACAGTCAGGGAGTCTATGCCTACGACAGGTTCAACGACAGTGTAACAGGCCATTGGCAGGATGGCAGCGTCTCTGAGATGGTTTCCTCGATGTGCCTGGACAGGGACGGTGGAATCTGGGCGATCGGTTTCAGTTCCGGTTTCTTCAGATACGACCCATCATCCGGCGGATTCAAGCCCTACAACAAAGAGAACATCTCGACATTGCCCACAGAGATATTCTTCTCCGCACAGGCTGACGGTTACGGCAACCTCTGGCTCGGCTCGGACAAGGGTCTGGTCAAATACAACGACAGAAACTGTTCTCTGAAAATATTCAACAGCTCGTCCGGACTTGTGGATGACTTTCTGAACAAGTCAAGCATAACCCTGGGCGACGGAAGAATGCTTTTCGGATCAACGGACGGGTTCATAATGTTCGATCCGTCTGATTTTCAGACAAGAGGCGGGAATCCTGATGTGGCCATAACCGATCTTGTCATCGGCGACAAGGTCGTGGTGCCGTCCCGGAACGAGGCCATCAGCGAGAACATTGATGTGACTGACGCTGTGCGGCTTAAGCCAGGCGATAATTCGTTCGGTCTCAAATTCTCCGTTCCGTCCTCTGATTTCCTGACCGGAGACCGGATCCTGTGCAGGCTCAAGGGCTACGAGGACCAATGGAGGGACATTTCCGCCGGGATGGAGGTCTTCTACTACAACGTCCCCGCCGGAAAATATTCATTCCAGACAGTCACAAGCGATTCCACAGGCGAGCAGGTCACGGCGCACAAGGACATCCTGATCGAGCTCCGTCCGCCGTTCTGGCAATCCAGCGAAGGCATATTCATAATAGCGTTGGCCGTGGTTCTCGCCGCGGCGGCAGTCATCCTTCTGATCATCAGAAAGCAGGAGGCAAGGCACAGGAAACTTCAGGAGGAGACCGAGCAGAAACGGGAGAAAGAGCTTCTGGATGAGAAGATGACCTTCTTCTCGAATGTCATACACGAGATCAAAACGCCCCTGACTCTCATCCGCACTCCGCTCCAGAACATACTTTCCTACGAGAAGTCACCATCGGCGATGGACGACCTCAGGATCATCCGCAACAGCACGGACTATCTTGACAAACTGGTACGAGAACTTCTGGATTTTGTAAAGGTCGAGCAGCACGGCTACGTCCTTGACCGCAGGAACATCGACATCATCGACAGGATAAACTACACGTACTACAATTTCTCCGAGACAGCGAAGGACAGGAATCTCAGGCTGAAGTTCGGGCACGAGCAGGACCACATCGTGCTCGCGGCCGATGACAAGGCCTTGACAAAGATATTCAACAATCTGATTCACAACGCCATAAAATATGCGGAATCATTCATAGACATCAATGCCGGAATCGACGGGGGCGACGTGGTCGTCACATTCAGGAATGACGGACCGCCTATTCCTCAGGCCAGACGCGCGGAGATATTCAAGCCGTTCATCCAGTTCAGCAGCGAGAGGGCAGAATATTCCCAAAGCTTCGGGATCGGGCTTCCTTTGGCAAGGACGCTGGCGGAGCTGCACGGAGGTTCGCTGACACTTTCCGACAAAGACGAGACCGAATTTGTACTCAGGCTGCCGATGAGGACGGCCGCCGAAAACGTCATCCCTCAGACGCAGGAAAACTCCAACGCCAACCCGAGCCAGCCTTTGTTGCTGCTTGTGGAGGACAACGCCGAGCTTCAGACCTATCTCAAACGCAAACTGAAGTCCGACTACCGGATTCTGGCCAGTTCATCGGCGGAGAAGGCCCTGGAACTGCTCAAGGACAACAAGGTCGATCTGATCCTGACGGACATAGCGCTTCAGGGGATGAGCGGAGTCGAGCTGTGCGGGAAGATAAGCTCGGATTTCGAGACTTCGCATATTCCTATAATAGTATTGTCCGCGATCTCCTCGGAGAGCACAAAGATCAAGTGTATGGAGCGCGGGGCGGCGCTCTACATCGAGAAGCCGTTCACCCTTGACTACCTTGAGGCCTGCGTCAAAAGTGTGCTTGAGAAACGGAGGCGGCTGAAGGAGGTCTGGCAGGAAAACGCTCCTTCCGCGGATGCAGGCTCCTTCAATCTTGTGGAGAGGGACGCCGAGTTCCTGAACAAGCTGAACAAGGAGATCAACGAGAGGATGAGCGACCCTTCCTTCACCGTCCAAAACATCGAGGAAGCGTTGTTTATGAGCCGCAGCTCGCTCACGAGGAAAATCCGAGGCCTGCTCGACACAAGCCCTGTGGAATATCTCCGGTCCAGAAGACTGGCCGCGGCCGCCGAGATGCTCTCCGGCGGGAAGCACCGTGTGAACGAGGTCTGCTACGCCGTGGGATTCCGCTCGCCGTCGTATTTTTCCAAATGCTTCAAGGACGCTTATGGCTGCCTGCCGGCCGAATACGCGTCCAAAACTGAAACGGATTCATCAAAAAATGAAATAAACTAACCAGAGATTCCCGCCATTTCCGCACATCTGAATATTATAGGCTACATTTGGGTCACCAAATTAGTACACACTAAAATATCAGATTATGCTTAGAATCTTTGGAAAATTCAGCCGGGCGCTGGGCTTGACCGCTCTTGCGCTTGGACTGTTTTCATTTCAATTCACGGCGCACGGACAAGGCAGAGGAACCTGCCGTGTGAAAGTCGTGGATGAGCTCGGTCCTCTTCCGGGAGCGGCTGTCCTGGTCAAAGGCACGACCAACGGACAAGCGGTGGACAACAACGGTGTCTGCACTATTTCATCGGTGCCGGACAAGGCCGTGCTGGTCATATCTTGCCTCGGCTACGATGACACAGAGGTCATCTGGAACGGAAAATCCGACATCACTGTCCGGATGAAAAGCTCATCCCAGCTCCTTGATGAGACCGTTGTGGTCGGCTACGGCACTCAGAGGAAGAAAGACCTCTCCGGAGCCATAGCGCAGGTCAAGGGCGATGTCATCAATGAATATTCCACCCTCTCCGTGGCCAACGCCCTTCAGGGCAGGGTCGCCGGAGTGGAGATCTCCCAACTCAACGGACAGCCGGGAGCCGGGATGCAGGTCAGGATCCGAGGAGCCAATTCCATCAAAGGAAGCAACGACCCGCTGTGGATCATCGACGGATTTCCCGGCGACATCAATATGATCAACACATCGGACATCGAGTCTGTGGAGATCCTGAAGGACGCCTCCGCGACCGCCATCTACGGTTCCAGAGGAGCCAACGGAGTCGTCATCGTCACGACCAAACGAGCCAAGCAAGGTGACCTTCACGTCGAGTACAACGGCAGCGCCGGCGTGCAGACCCTGACCAAGACCCTGGAGATGCTCAGCGGAGACGAGTATATGCACTATCTGAACGACAAGGCAGCCATCCAGGGCAATCCTGCCGTGTTCACTCCGGAGCAGATAGCGGCCAACCAGTGGAGCACGAACTGGCAGGACGAGATTACCCGTCCAGCCCTCCTCACCGACCATTCGGTCAGCGTTTCAGGCGGCAACGACAAGATGCAGTCCATCGTGGGTGCGTCCTGGTTCAGGCAGGACGGTATCGTGAAGCGAAGCGGCTACCAGAGGGCTTCCATCAACGCCAAGCTGAACTACAACATCTCGAAGTACGTCTCCGCAAACGCGAACATCATCTATAGCTACACAGTTCACGACCAGATGAATTCGCAGGGAGGAGGTACATCAGCGATCGTAAGTTCGTTCAAGACCTCCCCTCTCGCCACACCGCATTACGATGACGGCACGTGGAACGACTTTGTCTCCCAGCCGGCCGGAGGCCTGAACCCGGTGGCCTACCTCTATGAGGTGAGCAACAGATGGCGCTCCAACAGGATCGTGGCCAACGCCGGGATCACCATCAGGCCGGTCAGCGGTCTCTCGATCCAACTGACCGGGAATGTGCGCAACGGACTGAGCCGGAAAGACTATTTCAAGACAAAAAAATACCCTAACTCGGTCGGTGAGGCGTCCATCTCCTTCGGAGACACAATGGATCTCTCCGGAAACGGGATCATCACCTATGACAAATCCTTCGGAAAGCACAACCTAAACGTGATGGGTGGCGTGACCTACGAGCAGGACATCACAAAGAGCACATCGACGGGCACCGCGAGAGGCTTCCTCAGTGATGTAGTGGAATCTTTCGACCTTGATGCCGCTGACACAAAGGGACTGCCTACATCCGGCTACTCCGACTGGAAGCTGCTCTCGTTCCTTGGCAGACTGAACTACAACTACGACAACCGTTATCTTCTGACAGTGAACTTCCGCGCTGACGGATCGTCACGTTACAGCAGAGGCAACAAATGGGGTTACTTTCCTTCCGCCGCCTTCGCCTGGAGAGCCTCTCAGGAAGACTTCCTGAGAAACGTGGACTGGCTGTCCGAACTCAAGTTCAGAGTAGGCTACGGTGTTACCGGAAGCACGGCCATCTCTCCGTACTCCACACAGAACACTCTGGAAAGCGTCAATGTGGTGTTTGACAAGCAGACCACCGTCGGTTACGCCCCCAAAGACACCTATCTCGGAGACCTCAGGTGGGAGACAACGGCCCAGCTCAACACCGGATTCGATCTCTCGGTCTTCCACGACAGGCTGAGGATCACCGCTGACTACTATCACAAAAGGACCTACGATCTTCTCAACGATGTCGAGATGCCTCGTTCAAGCGGCTACACGACCGCCCTGCGGAACATCGGCTCGATCCGGAACTCCGGAGTCGAGCTCCAGGTCGACGCAAGACTCATCGACAGGTCCGTAAAATGGGACGTAGGGGTCAATTTCTCCCTCAACAGGAGCAAGATCCTGAAACTTGCCGATGGCAAGGACATCTTCGGAAGCAAGATCTCCAACACCATCATCAGCGACCAGCTCAACGTTATGAGGGAGGGCGAGCGGATGTACCTCTTCTACGGCTATGTCGAGAACGGCTACGATGACAAGGGGCAGCTGACCTACAAAGACTTGGACGAGGACGGATCCATCACCACGAAGGACAAGAGGGTAATCGGCGATCCTAATCCAGACTTTCTTCTGAACTTCAACACGTCCGTAAGCTGGAAAGGATTCACGCTCAGCGCTTTCTTCCAAGGTTCATTCGGCGGAGACCTCTATTCCCTGACAATGGCGACCATCGCCTATGACTATGCCAACAACGGCAATGTGTTGAAGGACGTCTACTACAACCACTGGACTCCGGACAGGACCGACGCGAAGTACCCGAACCTCATCTCCAACCTGAATCTCAAGCTGTCAGACAGGTTTGTGTACGATGCCACATACCTCAGGCTGAAGAATGTCGAACTCAGCTACGCCATCCCTTGCAAGGGAAGTTTCCTGAAGAAGGCGAAGGTCTATGTCAGCGGACAGAACCTCGTCACCTTCACTTCCTACCCTCTCTGGAATCCGGACGTGAACGCCAAGGGTGGCGGCGCGTCTCTCACGCAGGGTGTGGACGATTCCTGCTACCCTATAGCCAGAACACTCACATTGGGATGCAGACTGACTTTCTAGACAACAACCATAATCAGACATCAAGATGAGAAACAATATATTAAAGATGTTGGCCACAGTTCTGGCCGTGCTCTCGATGACTTCCTGCGAGGACTGGAAGTTTCTGGACGAACATCCGAAGAAGATCGATGCGACGACATATATGAGCGACGCGGAAGAGGTGCAGAGCGTCATCAACTCAATCTACGGACAGTTTGAGAGGGACGCAGCCTTCGGCCGCTACCTGAGCGTGCTTCCTGAAGCCCTGTCAGACTACGCCTACGGAAGAGGCAACTATAACACTTCCTACGAGACCGGCCTCACCACCAACGGGCAGACATTCGTGAAAGACAGCTGGGCGGTGCTTTACAGAGCCATCAGGTTCAGCAACGAGATAATGTCCCAGATTGACGGCGCCGATCTCAGCCAGACCGACTACAAGCATCTGACCGGAGAGGCGCGCTACCTGAGGGCGTTCGCATATTCATTCCTCGTGAAGTACTGGGGAGCCGTGCCGTTCTTCGACGAAAGCAATATGTCGGATTTCAACAAGCCGAGAACTCCCGCCGAGACCATCTGGCAATATGTCGTGGACGAGGCGACCTATGCCGCTCAAAACCTTCCGGAAAGCGCGTCGGCGGCCGGGCATCCGACAAAATATTCAGCGTTGACCTTGAAAGGAGAGGCTTTGATGTACCTTGAGAGATGGTCTGACGCCGCCGAGGCGTTCGGCGAGGTGATTTCTTCGGGAAGATATTCCCTTGTCACACTCTCCTCCGCCGACGATTTCTCGAAAGTTTACGGAGTGTCAGCCACCGGAACCTCCGAGGAAGTCTTCTACATCAAGTTCAACAGGGATGTGACCGCCAAGTTCCAGTGGATGTTCCTTTGCAACCCGAATCCTGTGTACCCCACCGGAGCCGTGGGAATATATTCGGACTATGCGAACAATAAGTTCGTGGCCGCCTGGGACAAGAATGACTTCCGCTACCAATGGTCACTGTGGGTACAGACCGGGAACGGTGCCCTCAACGCGATGACCAAGACCGGAATGATCTGCCTGAAGTACCGCGACCACGAAAACGCCTCCGCCTGTGCCAACGACTGGCCGGTCTACAGGTACGCCGACGTGCTCCTCTACTGCGCCGAGGCGATCTGCAGAAGAGACGGCAAGCCGAACGCCGAGGCGATGGAATATGTGAATATGGTGCGACGCCGCGCCTACGGAATGAACCCGAAAAGGGCCCAGCCGACCGACCGGAGCCTGTCTGACTATCCTGACAGCGATAGATTTATGGATATGCTGCTTCAGGAAAGGGGCTACGAGACCTGCTTCGAGGCCAAGCGTTACTGCGACCTGAAGCGTTGCGGACTGCTCGCCGAATATGCCGTCAGGGCCGGCAAGGTTGCCTCTGTCTCTGATGTCAAGGACGCCGCCTGGTGGTGGCCTATCCCTACAGACGAGTTCAACTACAACACGGCGATGGACCCGACAAAGGATCAGAACCCAGGATATTGATGAAACAATGAATATTTAAGGATATGAACAATAGATATAGATTTATTTGCGCGCTGATGTTCGCCGCCGCCGTGTCCTGCACGGCCACCTCAGCGGATGACAATCCGAATCCTCGTCCAGGCAGTGGGAAGGACGACGAGAAGCCTGTGACCAGCGAGATCACTTCCATTTACGACCTCAACCAAGACAAAGGCTACCTCAACTCGCACGCCGCTTCCTGGCAGAGCAGCGTCCTTGAGATGGACTATAGTTCCATCGTGACGTTGGAGAAACCGAAAGTCACACCGGATTACCCTCTGTACCCGAGGATCAAGAAACTTGCGGACGGGTCGTACATTCTCATCTACCAGCAGAACAACGCCGCCCACGATGTGTATTTCGCAAGGAGCGTGAACCTAACTTCTTGGACGGAGGCCCCTTCACAGCTGTTCGCGAAAACGGATATGAACCAGTACGAGAGCCAGGTCAAGGACCGTGTGCTGTTCTCCTCGGCCGACGCCATCGTGCTTTCTAACGGCGATGTGCTTGCATTCGCCGCATTCAGGCTCAACAAAGGATTCAGGCTCAACAACCTGAATAACGGCATAATGATGCGCAGGTCTTCCGACAACGGTCGGACCTGGAGCGAGCCACAGGTGATCTACCGGGGAACGACTTGGGAGCCGTCGGCCCTCCAGCTGTCCACCGGAGAGATCCACGTCTATTTCACCAGTTCGGATCCCAACACCGGAGACTCAGGCACAGCGTTGCTTCGTTCCAACGACAACGGAAAGACCTGGACATCCGTCGGCAAGATCATCCGCCAGAAAGCCGGTGTGGCCACAGACGGATCCGGGAAGACCATATTCACAGACCAGATGCCGGTCGCAATCCAGCTGAACGGGAAGGACAGGATCGCCGTGGCCTTCGAGTCAAGATTCGGCAGAACAGGCACTTCCGAGGACAAGTACCATCTTTCGATGGCCTACAGCAGCGACAACTGGGCCTCGGGAGCGCTCACAGGAGAGGATGAGGGACCGGCGGACAGGAAGTCAAACCTCTACCTCAACGAGGCCGCACCTTACCTAAGGCAGTTCCGTTCGGGAGAGACCTTGCTTTCTAGCGGAATCAGCAAGGTGTTCAACATCAGGGTCGGAAACGCCCTGGCCGACAAGTTCGGCAGTCCTATGCCGACATTCGAGAAGGGATTCTGGGGTTCATTGGAGATCATCGACGACCACACTGTCGTCGGAGTGTTCCCTACCTGCTGGTCCGAGACCGTGGACGGGCAGCAAGTCTCAAGGTCCAGGATCAACATCGCCAAGTTCGTCCTCAACCACAGGATCAACGCCGCGGCGTTCACCCCGACAGTGGACGGCAGCAGCACAGACTGGAAGGACGTGGATGACGCATTGTTCATCGGAAGCGTAAGCAAGACCGGAACCGTTTTCAGGTTCTCCTATGACAATGACAACCTTTACGGAATGATCGAACGCAAAGACGCTTCCGTCACCTCAAAGGACGGCTGCACCGTGATGCTTCAAAGCGGCAACGGGTCCGGCGTTCCGGTCACGCTTGACTTCTCGTTCAACTCCGGAAAGATCGTGTGCTCAGACGCAAACGTGAAAGTGGCGGGATGCATTCTCGGCACGCTTGACACCGAGTCCGAGGACGATGGGCTGACAATCGAATTCTCGATTCCACGCTCGTTCCTTAATGTCGTCAACGACAAGATTCTATTCAACGCCGTTGTCAAGGACGACGCCGGGGAGGACACGTTCTTCGGCCTGACCACCAAGAACTACGCAAAGTGGATTCCTATTGAGCTTAAACCAGCCTCAGAGCCGGCTCCTGTCCCTGATCCGGGCCAGGGAGAGTTCAATTCTGACGGTCCGAAATGGAACGAGGGTGAAGAGACCGACCCGTGGAAGTAACAACAATCAACAAGGAATAATTATGAACAGAAATATTCATCATCTTTCATTTGTCGCCGCGGCTGCCGTGGTGCTGGTTTCCTGCTCCCGCGAGCTTCAGGAGAAACCCGCCAATGAATATGGCTATGGAACCTTGACGGCCGTGCTTCCGGCGACAAGGACCAGCATAGATATGTCTCAGAACGTGGTGTGGAACTCGGGAGACGAGATTATGGTTTACAGCGCGGCCTGCCCGCTCGGCCTGAAATATTCCACGGAATCAGACCAGGAGACCTCCGGGGCGTTCAATCCGGAAGGAGAGTCCGTGACAGGAGAAAAGCTGTACGCCGTTTATCCTGTTGCAGCCGCAAACGGGGCAGAGTTGTCCGGCGAGAGCATTGACATTGATTTCGGAGGCCTCGCGACACAGGGATATTCATCAACCCTTGACCCGACCGCCGACATCACAAAGGTTCCGATGGTGGCGGCTTCCAACGGAAAGAAACTGGTGTTCTCCAATCTTTGCGGAGGAATGAAATTCAGGATCGCAGACTGGCAGGACGCCGGAATAATGATCAGGTCGATAGAGATCAAGGCCAACGGAGGAGAGTCCCTGACAGGAAAAGGCAAAGTGAATCTCTCCGACGGGACATATTCATTGTCAGGAGGACAGAGTTCAGTGACCCTGACCTTCGAGAACGGGGTCTCCATCGGCACCGGAGGTCACCGCGACCAGTCACAGGGTTTCATCGCGTTCCTTCCTGCCGGAAAGTACTCCAAAGGATTCACGTTCACAATCACCGACACTGACGGAATGGTTTACACCAAATCCGCCGATGGGGAAATCAGCATCGAACCAGGAGTGGTCTCCCCACTGAAGTCCTTGCTTCTCACAGTGTATTACGGCAAGGCGAACTGCGTCAGGACGGCAGCGGCGGGAGAAGTCACACTTGACATCACGCCATACTATTCATTCACAGACGATTTGACCCACACAGGCATTCCTGCCGAGGGCAAGAACCCGGCCGTAAAGGCTAAGGTTATCTGGCAGCACACCATATCTTCCGGCGGCGGAGAGGTCGTTGGAACGCCTGCAATCTCCGGGAACGAGCTGAGAGTTCCGGTCAAAGGGACCTTCGGCAACGCTCTTGTCGCCATCTGCGACGCGGCGGACAAGGTGCTTTGGTCGTATCACATCTGGGTAAGCGAGTCCGAGGACATCCCGTACAAGAACGATGTCGCCGGAGAGTATAAGATGATGGACAGGAACCTTGGGGCTCTTTCCACCAAACTCAAGGACCAGAACAGCTACGGCTGTTTCTACCAATGGGGAAGGAAGGACCCGTTCCCGAGGCCGGTTCCGGTGACCAGACCGACAGCGGCCGACAAATATAAGAATCCAGATGTCGAACTCACGCCGAACACGGCCGCGACCGAGGAGACCGGAACCGTCGGATACACTTTGTCACACCCGGACACCAGACTGCTTGACGCATCCTCTTGGTACAAGGCCGGGATGCCTGAAGGCCTGTGGGGCAACCCGGAAGGCAACGAGAACGGCGGTAAAGGAGTGAAGACAATCTACGATCCTTGCCCGGAAGGCTACAGAGTGGCCGATCCGATGTGCTACAGTATGGACTGGAAGAAAGACAAAGCGTTCTGCGACGCCAACTATGGGTACGATTTCGTCACGGATAGCGGCTCGTCAAAATCAACCTTCGCCACATCCGGCTACCTCAGCACAACCTCCAACGCTATGGAATATCTCGAATATCGTGGAGCGGTCTGGACCAACGCCCCGGTCGGCGGCAAGGGTCTCAGATTCTACTTCAACAACGCCAGCGTGAAGAACAACGACGGAATGCCATTCACAAACGGTCTGCCGGTGCGCTGCGTCAAAGAGACAAAATAGAAAACGAACTTGAATGTTATGATAAGAAAGAGCATTGTCACAATGTGCGCCGGGATTATGTCCGCGATCGCCGTGCAGGCCCAGAACGGGCCCGTGAAGATGTGGGAGGGCACCATCGACCTTCCTACATACAGGGTTGAGGCACCCGAAAGAGCGCCTCTGTTCGAGAGGGATTTCGCCTATCAGAGGGCAAAGCGTGGGGTTTACCCTTACGCGATGAACGACAACCCCACCAACGTCAAGGTAGATTCCACACACAGAGCCTTGTACCTTGAGAACGACTACCTGAAAGTCTGTGTCCTTCCTGACATCGGAGGCCGTCTGCTCTACGCCACTGACAAGACCAACGGCTACGAGATCTTCTACCGCCAGCACGTCATCAAGCCGGCCAACGTCGGTATGCTGGGAGCGTGGATCAGCGGAGGCGTGGAATGGAACGTATTCCACCACCACCGGGCCACAAGCCAGTACCCTATTGACTACAAGCTCGTTGACAACAAGGACGGCAGCAAGACCATTTGGGTAGGCGAGGTGGAGAACCGTCACAGGATGAGCTGGGCCATCGGACTGACCCTCCACCCTGACAAATCCTACATCGAGGTCACGGGCAGGTTCTTCAACAACGCCCAGGACCGCAACTCGATGCTCCACTGGAACAATGTCGCCACACACGTGAACGAGAACTACCAGATAATATTCCCGGAGAACACGGATTTCGGAACCTATCACCACAAGAACAGCTTTCTGCGCTGGCCTGTGGCCGATGCCGAGTACTGCGGGAACCCGGACTACGCCGGCAAGGACATCAGCTACTGGAAGAACCTTCCGGCTCTGACCGGTGGCTCCGTCTTCGTGTACGACCTCAAGGACGACTTCATCGGAGGCTACGACCACGGCAAGAACGCCGGAACTATGCTGGCGGCCGACCACAACATCAACAAAGGAGGCAAGTTCTGGGCCTGGGGGCCGATGAACTACGGCCACGAATGGGATTGCAAGACGCTCACTGACAGCGACGGAGCCTATGTCGAGCTGATGACCGGGGCCTATTCCGACAACCAGCCTGACTACTGCTGGATCAATCCTCACGAGACCAAGGAGTTCACGGCCTACTGGTACGGAATCAGGGACCTGCGTCACGTGAACAGAGGCAATGAGCTTGCGACTGTGAATATGGACATCGACCCTTCCGGAGCGATACACATCGCCGCCAACGTGACTCAGATCAGACCGGGAGCCAAGATCAAAGTGACGAAATCCGACGGCAAGGTCCTGTACGAGAGGACAGCGTACATTTCCCCGGACAAGCCGTTCGCCGATGATTTCAAGGCCTCGCCGGAAGATGTGAAGGAGCCGTCGGAAGTTACCTTGACCATCACGTCAAGAGAGAACGAGGAACTCATCAGCTACCATCCGTACAAACTCGACCGAACAAAGCCGCTGCCTGAGCCGGTCAAGCCGCTCGATCCGGATCCGAAGAGCATAGACAACATCGAGGTGCTCTACTACCTCGGAATGCGCAACCTCCAGTTCCATCAGGCACACGTGGATCCGAACATTTACTTTTTGGAGGCCCTCCGCCGGGATCCTGACGACGTCAGATGCAACACCCAGATGGGAATCTTCCACAGGATGAACGGTGATTATGAGAAGGCCAAGGAATATCTCCGCCGCTCGCTGAAGCGTCAGACTTCAAGCTACACCCGTCCCGCCGACGGAGAGTCAATGTACAACCTCGGCCTGATCCTGAAGGCGGAAGGCAATTACGAAGCGGCAATCGACACCCTCTACAGAGCTGTCTGGGACTATGAATATGCCTCAGCGGCCTACTACCAGCTGGCACAGATCTCCAACCTGTGCGGAAACCGGGAGAAGGCTCTGAAGGAAGCCCGTATGGCGGTGGATTACAACGGAATGAACATCGATGCGAAGAATCTGATGGCAACCCTCCTGAGATATTCAGGAAAAGCGGCGGACGCGAAAAGGATCGCCGATGAGGTTGTCACTCTCGATCCTCTGAACTACTACGCCACCAGAGAGTTGGTCAAGCTCGGAGCGAAACCGGAGGCTGAGCTCACAAAACTTCTGCGCGGAGTGAGCGAATCCTGTCTGGAGTTGGCGCTGTACTATATGAACAACGGATTCATCACCGACACCGAAAGCGTTCTGAACGAGGCGGAAGCGGTGCGTCATTACCCTACCGTGGAATATTACCTCGGCTATCTGGCCGACAGGCGCGGGGACAAAGAGTCCGCGAAGGAGTGGTTCTCCAAGGCTGAAAGCGGATGCATCGACTATGTGTTCCCTTTCAGGCTTGAGACCATCGAAGTACTCGGCAAGGCACTTGAATATATTCCTGAAAGCGCCACTACCTGGTACTACCTCGGCAACCTATATTACCAAAAGCAGCCGGACAAGGCGATGGAGGCGTGGAATGAAGCCGTGCGGATCAAGCCAGACTTCGCTATGGCCCTGAGGAACCTCGGCTGGGGTTGCAGGTTCTACAAGGAAGACCTCAAGGAGGCCGCGGAATGGTACCGCAAGGCGATCGAGGCCGACAACGGCGGAAACGCACTGTTCCTCGCCGAATGCGACGAGATCCTTGAACTGATGAACGCTCCGCTGGAAGAGAGGCTCGCCCTGTTCAGCGGCCGTGAAGCCCTGTACGAGAAGCGCTACGACTCCGAGACCAAGGCCATCAAGCTGAGAATCCTCTGCGGTGAGTATGAAGAGGTTCTGGAACCGCTCCTGACCCGTTTCTACTCCCGTAGGGAGCACATCGAGGACCTTCACGACATCTACGTGGACGCCTGCCTTCTCTCCGGCCTCAAAGCCTGGAAGAACGGCGACAACGAAAAGGCTCTCAAGTATATGCTGATGATGAACGACTATCCGGAGAACCACGGTTACGCCCACCTTGAATATTACGCCCGCGACGCTCAGGTCTATTACAACATCGCCCTCGCCTACGAGAAGGTCGGCGACACAGCGAAGGCCAATGAATATTACGGGAAGGCCGCGACTGTGGCCGTCAAGCCTGCCGACGGAATGTACAACTACGAGAAAGCCCTGGCTTTGAAGAAGTTGAACCCAAAAGCCGATGTCAAGAATATGCTGAAGGAGACCGCCGCCTACGGCAAGGGATGCGTGACCGACCACACTGAACGTTTCTTCGAAAGTTTCGGCTACGGAGACTATCCTGAGGACGTGAACACGAAAGCATACTATATGCAGGGCATCGCCTTCAAGGGCTTGGGCCGCGACGCCAAGGCCAGGAAATATTTCCGCAAGGCCATCGGAGAACGTAACGGAAATGTCTGGGCGAATTACTATCTTGGCAACATCAAATAATCTAAGGTTATGACAAGAAAGACGATCATAGCGGCGCTTGCCGCATCTCTCCTTATCCTGGGCTCATTCACGGCCCAGGCACGCGGCGGCCAGTGGTCCGTCCAGAAGGCCAACGAATGGTACGCCAGCCAGAAATGGCCGGTCGGCTGCAACTACGTGCCGTCCTATGCCATCAACCAATACGAATTCTGGCAGCCGGAGACATTCAATCCAGAGATCATCGACAGCGAGTTGGCTCTCGCCGAGAGCATCGGATTCAACACATTGCGCATCTACCTTCACGAAGGGCTTTGGTACGCCGACAAGAACGGATTCAAGAAACGGATCAACCAGTTCCTTGACATCGCTGACCGGCACGGGATGAAGCTCATCATCACGTTCTTCACAAACGGAGGCAACCACGAGAAGACCTTCAAGCTCGGGCCTCAGCCTGAGCCGATTCCGGGCGCGCACAACTCCAACTGGATTCCAAGTCCGGGCAAGGCAGTCATCGATGATCCTGCCCAATGGCCGAGGCTTAAGAAATACATGCAGGACATCCTCCGCACCTACAAGAACGACAAACGTATCCTGTACTGGTGCCTTTGCAACGAGCCCGAGAATATGAAGAACGGCTGCGATGTCAGCAAGTTTATGCCAGAGGTTTACAAATGGGCGTGGGAAGTGCGTCCGAGCCAGCCGCTCAGCTCACCTGTCTGGCAACGTCCAGGCATTCACGGCACGTCCACGAAACTGGATCTGGTCGCCTACGCCTGTATGAACTCAGACATCATCACATTCCACTGCTACTCAAAGCCAAAGGAGGTCGAGACCGACATCCAGATGCTCCAGCGTTTCGGCAGACCGATGATCTGTCAGGAATATCTCGCCAGAAACTACGGCAACACATTCTTCGATGTCCTCCCGCTCCTGAAGGAGAACAATGTCGGAGCCATCAACTGGGGGCTTGTCAATGGCAAATGCCACTTCCACTACCCGTGGGGGCACAAGATCGGTGATCCCGAGCCTGAGATCTGGTTCCACGACATCTTCCGTCCGGACCACACTCCGTACGATCCTGCCGAGATCACCTTCCTTCAGAAGATGACAAAATAGAAAATATTCCGACAACAACCTCAAAGGGTGGCCGAAAAGCTTTTCAGCCACCCTTTTTAATATTCATTTGCGGCTTGGGATTTGTGGAAGAAACGGAAAAACAGTAACTTTGTCTGATTGTACCCTTAAGGGAATATGAAAGAGACATTGAAAAGAATATGGTTTCCGATGGTGGTGGTGTGCGTGATCGCGCTTCAGGCCATCGGTATGGGCAACCGTCCTTTCGCCGGGGATCCGGGTTATGGATTCGTCTCAGCGGAAAGACCTCTGCCACCCGACACTATACATTACAGGAATCAGTTCATCGGCAACGCAGCCTCCGGAAAGGAAGACACTTCCCTATTCCTGGCTCCGATCGACACCACGCCGCACCTGACCGCGAGGGACACCATATTCCCGCCGGATTCACTCAGGGACATCGACCCGTTCCGCTACAAATACTATGTGGCGATTCTTGACTCGCTGACCCATAGGATAGTAGTGGACTCATTGAAGACAGCGGGCGATTCTCTGGACTGGCCGAAAGTTGACTCACTTTACTACCTTGACTCGGCCATCCGTAAAAAGGCGGCTGACGCAGCCTGGTACGCAAGTCTATCCAAGGCCGAACGGAAGAAACACGACTTCGAGGTCAAGGAAAAGATCAAGAAGCACATCGCCGACAGTGTCCTGAATGTCAAGGACAGCCTGAAGGCTTACAGGGACAGCGTCAAGGAGGCGACCCCGAGGGTTCTGGAAACATTCGCCTTGCCGGATTCCCTTCAGTACAAAAGGATCATCAGATGGACCCACGAGCGGGAGTTCCACAAAATGGACATAAGCGAGCCGGACACCAGCTACAACCATTGGTTCCACGACTATCCGTTCTACCGCAAGGACGTGAACGCCACGTGGTTGGGAGTGGCGGGATCAGCGATGCAGTACTACAATTGGTTCAACCGCACAAGCGAGAACGGGGTGTCGTTCTACAACCCTTACGAGGCGTGGACATATTCGGCGAAGACGCTCCCGATGTACAACACGAAGACCCCTTACACTGAACTCGCCTACTTCGGGACCATATTCGCCAATTCGCAGAAGGAGTCTGACAACCTGCACATCCTGACATCACAGAACATATTCCCCGCCCTGAACTATACACTTGAATATAACCGGTTCGGCGGCAACGGAATAATGCAGAACGAGAAGACGACCAACAAGACATTTGTCGCTTCCGTCAACTATCTTGGCAAGCGGTACCTGATGCACACCGGGTACATACACAACAAGGTTCTCAGGAACGAGAACGGAGGAACAAGCGACAACAAGATGGTCAGCGACACGACACTTGACGCGAGGGAATACCCGGTCAACCTTTCCAACGCCTCCTCGAACATCATCAGAAACACCTTGTTCCTTGACCAGCAATACAGGATCCCGTTCACATTCATCAGGAACATTCAGAACCGGAAGACAGACAAGGCGTTCAAGGACAGCATAATAGCCACGGGAGACTCGACTAAGATCGCCTCGCTCGCCGAACTTCTCGCCCAAAGGAAAGAAGAGAGGGCGGCCGCCGACACACTCGGCGACGACAACATCACGACCGCTTTCATCGGGCACAGCAGTGAATATTCAGTGTTCCGGAAAAGCTACGAGGACCAGATCACGGACGATGTTGGCAAGTCGTTCTACGACAATGTCTTCAACTACCATCCTACGACCTCGTTCGACTCGGTCAGGGTGATGAAGCTGGAGAACAGGGTGTTCCTCAGGCTCCAGCCGTGGGCGGACAATGCGATCGTCTCCAAACTGAACGGAGGAATCGGCAACAGGCTTCTGAATTTCAGCGTGTTCGATCCTACCTTCCTGAAAGGTACGACAAACAAGATCTGGAACTCGGCCTTCGTCTATGCCGGTGTGGAAGGACAGCTTAAGAACTACATCCATTGGGATGCCACAGGTGACTATGTATTTCTGGGAGACCAGATGAACGACCTCTCAGTCAAGGCGAACGCCAGACTCGACGTGTTCCCGTTCAGAAGGGCGAGAAAGAGTCCAGTCTCATTGGATGTGCATTTCGAGACCAATCTTGAGGAGCCTGAATATTACTACCAGCATTACTACTCGAACCATTACAAATGGGACAACGAGTTCGGCAAGATCTCCACGACAAAGATCCAGGGAGGGTTAAGCATTCCGAGATGGAGATTGGGCGCAAGGGTCGGCTACGCCCTGCTTTCCGGCAACGTTTACTATGACTCCACCGGTGTGATCCGGCAGAACAACAACGCGATGAGCGTGCTCAGCGCCTCGCTGGACAAGAATTTCGCGCTCGGGCCGCTGCACTTGGACAACAGGCTTCTATTCCAGATCTCCTCAGACCAGGATGTGATTCCGCTTCCGACGCTTGCGGTCAACGCCAGATGGTACCTGCAACTCAACGTCAAGAGGAACGTTATGCAGATGCAGCTCGGAGCCGAGGCTTGGTACAACACGAAGTACTATTCCCCTGGATGGAATCCGGCCGTCGGAGCCTTCTATAACCAGAAAGAGGAAAAATACAATAACGGCCCGGTCATTGACGCGTTCGTCAATATTCAGTGGAAAAGAGCCTGCATATTCGTGAAAGTCGAGAATGTTGGGAAAGGTTGGCCTATGGACAAGGCGGACTATTTCAGTGCCCACCACTACATCAGGACGCAGACAGCCCTTAAGTTAGGAATATATTGGCCGTTCTATCTGCAATCCAGCTCCAACAAGACCGTCAGCGCCGGTTCAGGTCTCTCTGGTGGCAGCGGCGGTTCCGGCGGCAGTGGTGGTGGATTCGGAGGTGGATTGAACGGTCTTGGCTCCGGCGGAGGCAGGAGTTTCAGCAGCAACGGCTTCTAACAGAATCCGCCTATGGGACTGAAACGAGTGACCAAAAAATTCCTCAAGTACCTGATACCCACTTTGGTGGTGCTATTGATCATTCCGTTCAGCGAATTGAACAGGAACTCGAAAGGAGAGGAAGATGTTTTCGGGACCGGTCCCATAAGGTTCGCGTTAAAGTTGGATGAAAAACTCTCCGAAGGCTATGTGACCGGCTACTGCTACGAGATGGCCGAACGCTTTGCGGGACACCTGAAAGATTCCGTGGAGATATTCATTGCGGACAGTGACGCGGATTATCTGGACTCGCTCCGGCTTGATAGCCTCGATATACTGGCAGTTCCTTTTCCCAAAATTCCTGATTCCGAGGAATTCCTGTCGTTCCAACTTGGAGACGCACCTGCCGCCTGGGTGATCAAGGCGGACAAAAAGCGGCAGCGGGAAATCATCCGCTGGCTCAACAATTTCAAAGGAACTGATGAATATGCCGCCGTACAGGACCGATTTTTCAAAGGTTACAATCCTTACCGAAAGGGTGTGAAGAAAGTTCCAGGGATCATCAGCCCTTACGATGACCTGATCAAGCGGAACGCGAAGACTATCGGCTGGGACTGGAAGATGTTCGCGGCTCTTATCTGGAGCGAGTCAAGGTTCAGGATCCAGGCGAGATCTCCGAGAGGAGCAGTCGGGCTTATGCAGATGATGCCACGCACAGCCGACCGTTATGAGATTGAGAATCTCCTTGACCCAAAGGAGAACATCGAGGCCGGAGCGGCCTACATAGCCCGCCTCCAAAGCAAGTTCAGAGACACGGCGGCCGATGGTGATGAACTTGTGAAATTCACTCTGGCGGCCTATAACGCCGGCGAGGGACGCATTTACGACTGCATCAACCTGGCGCGCTCACAAGGCATCGACACCAGCACCTGGGAAAGTCTCTGCACCGTTCTGCCGCAAATGAGTCAGGATTCTATTCTGTTCGTGGAGGATGTCCGGCACGGTAAATTCAAAGGGAGGGAGACAGTGGCTTACGTGAAAGCGGTCCTCAACCGCTACGACATATTCAACGGGGCGACTCCACGTTATCAGGTTCAACCAGCGGACACATCCTCAGTGCTGATTGAAGATGAGGATGATGTGGAGCGGGTTCTACTGAGCCCTGACAGTCTGAGCCGGATCGACTCTGGAGATGAACAGGCAAGGGATCAGGAGAAGGAGCATAATGACCAGCCAGGAGAGGAGGTCGGCGGCAAGCACCGCAGGTAGATTCAGACTCACCGGAACAAAAGGCACGAAATAGTTCTCCGGATTCAGTTTAATGACGTGGGTCCATTTCTGGATTCCGCACAGCAGCAAGGCGACTCCATTGCCGATCAACATTCCACGGAAGACAATCACGGAAGCGACCCTGAGGAACACTTTGGCGATAGCCTTGTCGGTCATTCCCAAGGATTTAAGGGTGCCGATAGTGGAGATGTTCCTGAACAGCATTATCAGAAGCCCGGAGATCATGTTGAATCCGGCCACGATAGTCATAAGTACAAGGATGAACAAGACATTGAAGTCGATGAGATTCAGCCAGTCGAAAATCTGAGGATAGCGGCTGATCACCGAGGTGGCTATCAAGGTGTCGTCATCCTCCCCTGCCTTTTCCAATGCGATGTGTCCGACCTCATCTGTGACATCGCGCATCCCGGCATCGGTCTTTGCCCCGGGTACAAGCGCAAGTTCCAGTACGGAAGCCTCATCGGAGGTCCAACCGTCAAGTCTCTGAAGATCAGCGATGTCAGCCAGCACGACGATGTTGTCCGTTCCGTCCATCACTCCTTCGTAAAGGCTGGTGATGTTGAAGTTGCGGACCTTGACCTTTTCTCCGACAAAATAAGTCAGCAACTTGTCGCCCACATTCAAGTCAAGCATTTCAGCCAGCCTTACCGGAATGGAGACTCCGAGTCTCACCGTGTCGGATTCAGATTTATCACGCGGAGTTCCTTTGAACAGAACGCCGTGGATGCTCTCGCCTTTCTTGACGATTCCCGCGCGATAGACTGCCGGAGTGATATTCCTGACTTCCGGAATCGCCTTGATGTCAGGGATAAAACTTTGGTTGACCGAAATCGGGGAAGCCTCGCTGATGTAGTTCATATCCACAGGCATCAGTTGCACGTCCCCCGTAAGGTCGGAAATACCGTCCCGGATCTCGTTCCTGAATCCAGACGAGACTGAGACGGAGACAATCATAATGAGGAAAGAGACAGCGATGGAGACCATCGCTATCCTTCCTCCGAAACGGAGGCGTCCGGCTATGAACCTTGACGCGTCCAAAAAATTATTCCTTTATGAATATGCTTGTGCCGGGACAGGCCACTGAAGCCGCTTCACAACTTCCGGATAATCGCTGATGAATATTCCAGACCTATCCCGATTGAAACTTTTACCAGATGTGAACCCTTTCGCTCTCAGGCCGCCACATCGGATCGCCTTCCTTGATGCCGAAAGCGTCGAAGAATGTCTGGAAGTTCTTAAGGGACACGTTCACACGGTTCACGGCGAGTGAGTGGACATCGAGCTTGGTCAGACGGGCTTTCTCCTCGTCGGTGATGTTCTGAGCCCAGATCGCGCCATAGGAGAGGTAGAATCTCTGCTCAGGAGTGAAACCGTCGATAAGGCCGATGTTCTTGCCGGCGTTGGCGTTCTCCATCGCGGTGTAGGAGATGCTGAGTCCGCCGTGGTCTCCGATGTTCTCACCGAGTGAGAGTTGTCCATTGGCGTGAACGCCAGGCACGACCTCAACCTCATCGAACTGAGCGACAAGCACCTGAGCCTTGGCGTTGAACTTCACGGCATCCTCCGCCGTCCACCAGTCGGCCATATTACCGTCTTTGTCGAAGAGTCGTCCCTGGTCGTCGAATCCGTGGGACATCTCGTGGCCGATCACGACTCCGATTCCGCCATAGTTGACAGCGTCGTCAGCGTCGGCGTTGAAGAACGGAGGCTGGAGGATGGCCGCAGGGAAGCAGATCTCGTTTGTCGTAGGGTTATAGTAGGCGTTGACGGTCTGAGGCGACATTCCCCATTCGGTCTTGTCGGTCGGCTTGCCGAGTTTGGACATATTGTCGGCCGTGTACCAGGCGCCGGCGGCGCGAAGGTTCTCGTAGTAACTCTTCTCCGGGTCGATGTCGAGGGTAGAGTAATCCTTCCATTTGTCAGGATAGCCGACCTTAACTGTGAAGTTGTCCAGTTTCTCGTGAGCCTTGGCCTTTGTGGAATCGCTCATCCAGTCGAGCTCGTCGATGTGCTGGCTGAAAGCCTTCTTGAGGTTCTCCACGAGATCAATCATCTTTGTCTTTGAGGACTCCGGGAAGTATTTCGCCACGTACATCTTGCCGACGGCCTCGCCGAGGATGCTGTTCGGAACCTGCATAGCCCTCTTCCAGCGAGGCTTCTGCTCCTTAATTCCGGACATCTGAGTGCTGAAGAAGTCGAAGGACGCGGTGTAGAAGTCATCGCTGAGGGATCCGGTCGCGCCCTGGATGAGCTGGCCGGCCACGTAGTCCTTGAGGACAGCGAGATCCGCTCCGCCGAAATATTCGCAGAAAGCCTTGAAGAACGAAGGCTCGCTGACGATCAGTTTCTGCTGGTCAGTGATGCCTCTGGTCTCGAAGTAGAGTTTCCAGTCGAAGCCAGGGTAATTATTGATGAGTTCCTCTGTGCTGCAAGGGTTGTACTGCGCCTGGATATTCCTTTCCTGAACGCTGGTCCAGGAGTTGGTGGCGAGGACATCCTCTACGGCGAGAGCATTGGCGGCAGCCTTCTCCGGCTCCGCCACTCCGGTCAGGGTGAACACCTTAGCCAGGAAATTACGGTAACCTTCCTTGATGGCTGCGTTCTCCGCCTCGACATAATAGTCACGGTCGCCGATTCCGAGTCCGCCCTGTCCGAGATAGAGGATCTGGTTGTCGCTGTCTGCGAGGTCGGACATCACGTAAGCCCCGAAGAACGAGCTTTCGGAAACATTATGCAGCCCTGCGATGATCTTCACGAGAGCGTCCTTGTCAGCCGCCGCATAGATCTCATCTACATATTTCTTCAAAGGAGCCGCGCCCTCGGCGTTCAGCCTTGTGGAATCGAGTCCCTGCTTGTAGAGGTCGGAAATCTTCTGCTCAACCGTGCCTTTTTCCGTTTTCAAAGTTCCCATATCGGCGAACAAGTCGTTGAGCCTCTTGACGTTGTTCTCCCTCAACTGGTCGAACGAGCCGAAACGGGCATATTCAGGCTTTAGAGGGTTGTTCTTCTGCCATCCGCCGGTCGAGTACTGGTAGAAGTCAACCGCCGGAGAGACCGTGGTGTCAAGGTTCGCAAGGTCAATGGCCGGAACCGTAGCCACCTGTTGTTTTGGCCCGCAGGCCGCCATCGCAAGCGCTGAAGCCATAATCACTAAACTTTTTTTCATATCCTATGAATATATTCGTTCATCTTCCTAGTCGCCTTGAACAATCAAAGCGCCTTCCAAACTTATCTGTCTCAGAGTATTACCCTGCATCAGATTTGCCAAAACAAACCTTTGATCCGCAGAGCATTCCTCCGCCCCAAGATTCGCGACGACAAAGGTAATGAATTTATTTTACCCAATGTCCATTTAATCATCAATGATTCCTGTAGGTCTGGATGAAGTCCCGAACCTTGTCGCGGCTGCTGAGGAAGGTTAGTTTGTCGATGGCGCGGAAAAAGGCTTCCTTGTCAACAACATTGGGATAGACCAGCTTCAGGAACTCGACCTTGTCATCATCGAAGGAATAAAGGTCGATGAGGCGCTCGCATTGGTCTGTGGTGAAGGCCGTGCTGGCGAGAGCGGTTCTGATCAACTTGTTCTTTCCGTCGCCAAACGCCTCGTCCTTCATCCGTTGGTAGAAGTCGGCGAACACATCTGCGGACATCACATTCTTTCCGAACACGGATGACCAATGTCCGTTATGCCCGCCTCCGGCCGAAGAGCCACCGTCAATACGGATGTCCATAATCCCTATTCCATTGTAATATACCCGTTTGCTGTAAAGCAGACGACCTTTCCAGATGTCATCGTCCGACATCGAACGAGACTCGTAAACCTCAACCGTGTAATAGCCCGAAGACAGACCTGCGACAAAGCAGGAAGTCGCAGGCATTGAGACATCCTCATTGTCAATGGTGACTATGAACGGCCTGTCATACCCGCTGATCCGGATCCCATCGACAAACCCGGCCCTCGCCGACAAAGACAAAAGCACGCACAGCGCGCATATCATAAGTTTCCGCATAGCAGTTATTTTGTTCGCTAATATACATCTTTTTCGGGAATGTTGTCCTCTCCACGATCATATCATTCTCCCTTAACGGTCTCCAATCTGTAAGGAATAACATTTTGCAAAACGGCAGCATACAATGACGCCTCTACACAAGTGTGGAGTGGTAGTGTATGCCGACTGTGGTGTCCTGAACCATAGGCAGCATATTCATATGCATACATTGCATTCTGAGTGGTGATTGTATGCCGCCATATTCACAAAAGCGCAAGATATGTTTGAATTAATTTGTAAATTTGCACAAAACTATGCGAATGAAATCCAAGATATTCATCAAGGCGATCCTCTGTGCCGTTATGGTGGCTGCGATAATCGGGTGCAGCAAGGCGTTCGTGTCTGAAAAGGAATTGATAATCAGCGATGCGAGCCTGCAGGAAGAAGGGAAGACTCTCGCGCCGGGGGAGGTCATCCATCTTCTGGGAGAGGGGTACCGGCAGACGGACAATGTGATGCTCAGCTTTTCTTGGGAGACTGGTGACAAGCTGATTCCGGTCGGGAAAGCCAGCGGCGTCTATGCCGAAATCGTGAGTGTTGAGCCAACGCGTATCGAAGTGCTGTTGCCTTACAGATACCCTGCGGCAAGAGTGGACGTGACCCTTACGCGGGAGGGAAAAACACAGGAGATAGGATCTTTGAATATAACAGACGGGCAGGCACCTAAAGACTTGAGGCTCTATGGGATAAAAGATGGACAGCGAAGCGTCGATGGTTACATTCTGGACGAGAACGGACTCGGGAGGAAATCCTTCACGGCCGTCCTTTCCGGGAATATTCATTCGGTGGTAAACGCACCCCGCTCTTTCGGACTCTGCGGCCTCGCCGAGGAGGACGGCAACCGAAGCGCGGTGTTCCTCAACTTCTTCACTGGCAAGACCGAACATTTGAGCGGCAATGCGATCGCACTGTCCAGAACTCCGACGAATACTATCGCCGCACTTTGCTGCCGGGACAATGTCTGCACTTTCAACAACTTGCCGGTTGAGGTTTGCGCGGATTATATGACAAAATCCTCCGGCACGCCGGCTCCTGTCCAGCCTAAATACGGCCTCCCGGAAGGGCTGAAGCCGGAATATTTCGGGGACTATCCGGGAACATATTCAGAAAAAGAAGGAATCTTCTCCTATCTGTTTTCCGCCAACGAAGGCAACGGGAAATGGGCTACCGTCATTTTAAGAAAGGAGAGCTTAAGGAAGATTGAGGAACTCGATGCCGCCGCCGTCATCCCGTTCCGGGTCGGGCAGGATGCAGGTTACATCATCACTTTTGAAGGAGGCCCCAGCCTGTTCAGGATTGTCAACGCCGAGACCGGAGAGATGAATCAGCCAATCTACACCTACAAATCCGTCAGAATCCTCTCGGCCAATGTCCATCCCGACCGCCCGGACCACATCCTGCTGAACATCGCTTCCGGAATAGCCACACAGGTCCAGGATCTCGACTGGAAAACGAAGACATTGTCCCCTGTCTCCCTGCCGGAGAGCTACAAGGAAGTTCTGATGGCGAACTGACACACTCACTTTGACTCTACCATAGAAGTTTTGATTTGTTTGAAATGTCCTTTGAGAGGAAAAATATTCAAACGAATCAAGCCAGCCTCATCCGGAGAATCGGAAATGGATTACCCAGATCGTCGATCTCGCTGCGGTCATAGGTCTTGAAGCCCCAATGGGTGTAAACAGAGACAGCATATGTGTTCTGCTCGTTCACGTCTATGAGACGGATGCCGTTCTCGTTTATCGCCCAGTCAACTAATTTGCGGCCGATGCCCTTTCCAATGAAGGCCGGATCAATGAACAACATCTCAATCTTGTCCTCGCTGAGACCGATGAAGCCGGCTACTCCGTCCTCAGTCTCCGCTACGGCAAGCGCGGGAACTTCCGCCAGAGCCTGCCTCACATACGGTTCCAGACTCTCAAAATCCTTTTCCGACAAGAAGTTATGCGTCACTCTGACCGATCTGTTCCAAAGGCCACTCAAAGAAGAGATGACTTCATTGCTCCGTTCCTGTTTTGATAATGTCGTGATATTCATTGTCCTGACTTTCTATGACACCGCAAAGTTAATGATTCAAAAACCACCTTGGAAATCCTGGCGATGCAGGATTCCGCCTCTTTTAGGTCGCCCTTAATATCTTTCAGGAATATGGCAATGCTGTAGTGCCTTCCGTCAGGGAGAACAATGAAGCCGACATCATTGACTCCGATAATCTCCCCGCGCATATTCCTATCTCCCGTCCCCGGTCTTGTGTCCGATCAACGCCTTGGTTCCGACCAATGGAGCGGGAAGCCGGTCCCTGCCGGTATCGCAATTCTCCAACGCACTCACCAACCAATCAGAATAATGGCCTTCTGGTATCCGGCGAGTGTAAACCATCTCCAGCAGCCGCGTGGCCTCTTCAGGAGTCGTAGCAGCGCATTATATTTTCGTGCATATCTTTCTCGTTCCATCTGATGGCAGTGCGGGTAAAGCCCAGATTATGAATATCTCCGCGCAGGACACCTGATGGACGGCTCGGCCAAGCGTGGGGACCAACTTGTTCTTTTTCAGAAACATAGAAAACGCCGCCAGTCATTACGAGAGGGCAGCATTCCCGAACATATTTATTTACAACACATTACATAACACGTCATTACTCATTCTATCAGGTGCCGCGCTTTCAAGATGGATGGATCACCGCACAAGGCCAAGGTAATTAAACTCTATCAGATTCGGGATCTATGAGATAACTATCGTCCCCACAGGCGATTGTGAAAACCTGTGGGGACGATGCTGTCAAGCCGGTCTGTCATCAGAAGACGAAGGCGGCTCCGATTTTCAGCTGGTTGCGCTTGAGGGTGGCGCCATCCAACGAGGTGCGGTTCAGCAGACCGGCGTTGTAACCGACCGTGAAGCGAAAATGATGGTTCACCTCTATTCCAAGACCGCCGCCGGCAAGTACATCGAAACGCTTGTAGTCATCTTCCGAATAGAGGTTGTGTTTCTTTCTGTTGCCACCCTTGCCTGTTCCGGAATCAACAGAAGTGGACGCGGCGATGCCGAGACTGAGCGTCGGGCCGCCAAAGGCGAACAGACGGACATTATCCCCAAGGTTCACGCCAGCGTTAAGGAGAACCGGAACATTGGCGTAATGCTCCAGAACCGAACCAGATGCGAAAGAGAACTTGTAGTCGCTGGTGGTAAGGAACTCATAGTACACGCCAGGTGTCAGGCTGAAGACTTTGCTCAATTCGAGATTCCAGTTAGCGCCCACATAAACACCGTTGGTGGTACCGGACACAGTGCTGCCGGATGCTTTCATTTTCTGAACGGAATTAACATAGCCGGCCTCAACGGAAGGCTGGGCGAACATAGATATGCTCCATACGAATGTTGTCGTAGATGGTAAGCGCGCTCTTGGTCAGCACCGCCACCCTGTCGATATCATTGACAATGCTCTCGACACGGCTCCTGTCAATGCTGTCGATGTCGAAGCCGACACTCCCGGCCAATGAGGCATATTCCTGCTCAAGTCGTTCCTTTGCTGTCATCCTTTCTTTTGATAAGGATACAAAGATAACTCAAATCACCCAAAAACGCCAATCCGCTGATTATCATATTTTCCCCAAAAGCCGCCGGTCATTTCGAGAGGGCAGCATTTACGAATATATTCATTAACAACGAGTTGCCGAACACGTCACAATCAGCGACCGGCGGTTCCTCCGGCGAAGTCATAATCCTGAATATTCAGATACCGTTCTAAGAAGCTGTTTTGCTTGAATATTCAATCCTCAGGACTATTCTTCTGGCGGCAGTGCCTGGGAATGCCGGGTGGCGAAGACTTCGAGAAGGAAGAGGACGCTGAAGGCGCAGGCGATCCAATATATTCCTAAAACATTGCCTGGGAAGAATTTGGCGGCAATCGGGGTTGCCACCAGAGGGGACAGGAACTGGCCGGCATAGAGTGCGGCGGAGAGGAGCGGCATCACCGTCGTGGCGGCGTCTTGACCGGCCTTGATCGAAGCGATCGTGTTCAGATAAGGGACTCCGACGCCGTTGGCGATTCCGATGAAGAGGCAGCCGACAAGCAAAGAAGGGAGGCTTTGGGAAGTCGCGAAGCAGAGGTACCCCAACAAGAAGGACGTCGGTGCGAAATACTTGACAGACAGCCTGAACCGCCTCATCATTCCGCCGAACACAACACCCACCAGCGCCGCGACCACATCAAGCGCGACCATAATGATGGTCACCGCGATCGGATCCAGATTTGTCGTCTTGATGCAGACCGCCGAAAAATTTGTCGGGAATATGAAAAAGCAGATCATCAGTAGCAGCATTCCGAGGACGGAAGGATAGAACCTTTTGATATTTCGGACGAAGCCTCCGGAGCCTTTAGGTGTTTCCAACCTTTCATTGGGCAGGAACAGAAGCACAAGAATCAGCACAAAAAGTCCCATTGAATATACAAGGAAGGCATAGTTCCACCCCACTTTGGCCAGCACTCCGGCAATCAGCGTGGCGATCACTCCCCCGATCTGGTTCATCGCGGCGCACAGCCCCATCAAGCGGGATTGGTCTTCGGGTGGGAAATAGTAGGACAACAGTCCCGTTGACAACGGCATAATCATTCCGACGGACACGCCCAGCAATGCTCGCAGGACGAGAATCGCCGAGATGTCTTCCAGAAAGAAAGCTCCGGTGCCGGAGACGACGTACAAGACAAGGCCCGCCACTGCGATGCTCTTTGTTTTCGCGATTCTGCACAAAAGCGGGAAGCAAAGATTGGTGACAATGATGAAAAGCGCCGGAAGGCTGACTATGAACTGGATAAGGAGGTCCGGCTTGCCGGCGAAATGCGCCTTTACCGCCCAAAGCGCCGGTGCCATCGCCGCCCCGGCCATAACCGTCAAAAGACTGATTGAAAGAATAGTGAACGTCAACCGTCCAGAGATTTGTCTCGTCTGCATAAAATCTTAATTTTTAATTGAATATCATCTTGTGGAGTACGGGCTCTGCCAAGCCCGGATTCTTCAGACGCTATTCCAGACGCTTACAAATCCGCGGTGCAAAAATAGTAAAAAAATCAAAATTCCGGTTACCTCCGTCGCCGAAGGTCAGTGCAGATTCCGGCAGAACGTCATCAACTCCATTGAGCTCTACAGGCAGAGCCACAACAGCGGACAGCACCAAAAATAATTCGGTCGAGAATCACTCAGAATCTGGTTTCTTCCCGTAAGAAGCCTGATCATCACTCAGATAGCGAACCGAAGACAAAGATGGCACCGAGTATCCTGAAACGGGAGACAATACCGAATGAAGGATGTCAATGTTTAGAGCGCACTCTATTCTTGATATCGTCTCCAATGTCATATTCGTACTTCCTTTCAGAAGATTCGAGACATATTGCTGAGAACATCCCATCCGTTCAGCCAATTCCGACTGAGTGACAGATTTATCATCCATAGCCCTCATCACTTTCATCGTGATGCATCTGGAATAATTCAGCCATATCTCATTGTCTCTACGCCACTGGGCATTCTCTCTCCATTTTGATGGAGTCGCAGACTGATGCTGATTAAGATATTCAATTGCCTTGTTCATTTATAATATAATCATTAAATCCTTCCTTGTCATAGACACCATTATCAATAAGGTGATTCCTAACCAATTCCAATTTTGCCAGTTCAGCCAAAGTATGGCTTCTTTCCGACATCGTGGCCGTCAATTTGATCGCACCTCCAGTTACCAGGTACTCTCCATCATCAATTTTTATAGCATATATTCTCAACCAAGAATAATGGCGCCGCAAACTCTCCCCTTTTGCCTTTTCCTTTCCCAATAACATCTCCGAATAACGGTTGTTCTCCAAATGTCTGAAAAGCAAATCCAAATTGGCCTTCGGGGCAATATCCAGCATCAAACATTCAAGCCTTGAGGCATCCTCAATTGTCACTCTCACCGCCTCGTACACGTCAGTAATATGGAAATACGACTTTAGGTCGAGAATGTTGTCTTTAAAGAATTTTTTCAACCACAGCATATCATACCACTGGCCAAACAACTCTTCAAAGCAATTATCTTCATGCCCGTCATATCTTACGGCCCATAGCCTTCCGTCATCCAGTATTTTATCGAATGTCATAATACAAACGTAATTATTGGCAAATATAAAAACTATGTTAAAACTATACAACATAAATGTTGTGAAAAAATCTTTAAACCCCAAAGTTCACAACTTTGTGGACCACAAGGTTGTGAACTTTTTGAAATTACTTATAAAATCGAATATGAATCAGTGCAATATCTAAGTTATTATCCACAACAAATTGCACGTCATAGACCTTACTTCAGGAAAATCAGTTTCTTGTTCCGATAGGACAGGATCGTCTTCTGCCTTGACAGGATCTCGTAGCCGATGAGGCCGTCGATTCTCTCGTCCTTGTTCGGATTGAGGTGGCTGATGTTATTGAACACGGTTTGAGTGTGCCGGAAGGTTTTGCCACCAATCTTGAGACTCTTTAATTTCCCGACGTGGACCTCTGAGCCCTCGTCATTGCTGATGCCTCTCAGCTTTGTAGTCTTCACCCTACTCAGCATATTCTCGAACTCATCCCATCGCTTGGAGTCAATAAGATTATTCCCGGCTCCGCAGTCAATGCCCAATGTGAGGCTCGCCGTATCTATCCGAGCATTGATGAGCGGAATATGACGCATCACCTTACTCATTTCAAAAGGCACCTCGTCATATTCATACTTGTGATCTTTCAGGAAGGCCTCCGTATAATCCGGATCAATGAGAGTCAATGTCTTATGCCTGTAGTCGAACAGCAGGTCATAGTCCCTGTATACATCATAGCCTATAAAGCCGTAAACCTCTGTTCCGTTCTCCAGATGGGACAGATCCGACATCATAACCTTTATGCTGTCCGCACATATTCCATTGAAATCAAAGGAATCGACTTGAATGACATCTTGACCTCCACTAATGTTTCCGTTGACATCTTTCGATGTGCCCACGTGCGTTCCTTTGTCTTCTTTTTCCTTGAAATATTTACTGTTCAGATAAAGTGAAGAGCAGCCACTGTCGATGATGAAGTTATGTTTCTCCCCATTGATTACGGCCTGAGTGACAATCAGATTGTCCTTTGACAACGTTATCGGAACCGTGATCACCTTAGCCTGCGGTTTTTCAAACTTGAACCCCTTGTCAGCGTGCTTGACCGTCGCCTTCAGCAGCTCAAGACTTTTGATCTTATTCTCGCCGTTGAATACAATGGTCGTGGTCCTTTCACCAATTTTTGAATATGTGAACGAATATACCAGCGTCAGCGTATTGCCGCCATGACGCTCGGACACCTTTTTATATTCAGCGATACTGTCATTCGACTGTTCCAACTTCCCGAAGATGGCATTCAGCACAAGACTGGCGACATCGCCTTTCTGTCCGGAGCACTCAAAATCTGAAGCCAGATACTGGCGAAGTGTCTCGACCGAATAGCCGTTTATAGCATTAACCGTCTCTTTTACAACATTCTCGCAATCAGTCAATGACTGCGCCTTCAAGCAAACGACGCCGAACAAAAGAAGCACCGAAATACAAATCCTTTTCATTTCTTTATGAATATAACCCAAGAACAACCGAGCCTTTATGCTCATTTAGTCACGACTTTGATGACGGTGACATCTTTCCTACCGGAGAGTTCCACGGCTTCCTTGCAGCCGGGCTTATAGACGGTCATCGAGGCGATGGACTCCGGCTTGATCTTGGCAAGGGCCTCTTTGTCGCACTTTTTGCCATCGATGAGACAGATCACAGAATTAGCAATGATTATCTTGGAGTTCGCATTGGTGTACGTCTTGCCATTGACGGTGATGGTTATCTCGCCATTCCCCAAGTCCACTCCTCCGTCCGCTGAATCGGACTTGATCCTTGCGATTTTCTGGCCATCGGTCCTGATCACGTGCAGCCTTATGACCTCCCCATCGGATTCACTCTTTGCGAGAACTATCTTGTAGTCGCTTATCGTCTTGCCGATGAGTTGGCTGCCATCGAACCTGCCAATTGTCTGATTGTTGATAATATACCTGTCAAGCGTGTCAGTCTGAACCGCCACCACTGAGGCATTTATATTCAGCGCGCATATCGCGCTCAAAAATATTCCCAACATAATTCTTTGATTTTTAATATATTCATTACGCCAATCGCATATTCAAGTGCACTTTGATTCTGTGACTGGCCGGGTAAATCATTTCATCGCCGTGATCGAGACCGCACCGGCACCGTCATCCCTGCGCATCACGTAGGAGCATTGGCTTCCGTCCTTCATCAATGCGGTAAGAATCACACGGTCCCCTTCTGGAGTGGCGGTGACCGACCTGACATTGTCCGTGTCGAGGTTCATTATCTGCTGGATTCCTTCCGCTATCTCGATCCCGTCGAACTCGCACTTGCTGTCGCGGAAGTTCAATGTGAGGATCAACGCCAACGAGGCCGCTGCCGCCAGCATTGCCCCCCAGACTATCGGTCGGCGTCTGCGGGATTCCGACTTCCGCACGATTCTGTCGAATTCGGACACGGATTCCTCGGAAAGATAGGCCTTCTCAAGCTCCGCCAATGTTCTGTTATCATCTTTCATATTCATTGATCCTTTAATATTTCCTTCATTTTGCGCCTTGCCTTTGAGAGCAGGGCCTTTATCACGGACTTGTCCTTGCCTGTGCTTGCGGACATTTCGTCCAAAGAACAGTTACCCTCCTCTCTCATCCGTGTATATTCCCGTTCAGACGGTGTCAGGCTGCCGTACAGTTCTTTTCTAAGTATGACCGCATCCTCCCGCTCGACTTCGCCGGTAGCGGATATTCCTCCCGGAAAGACATCGCCCGCAATCGGTTCAGTCTCAAGGTGCCGCTTCCGGTAATGCGAGACGCAGATGTTCTTCGTTATCTTGACCAGGAGGGCTTCGGCGTTCCGCACCGGATAGCCTTTCTCGGAGAGGTTCCAGAAAGCGAGCAGCGCCTCCTGAACAATGTCCTCCTCGTCGAAGGCCATATCGGCCGCCCGGCTGAAACGCCTCGCCAGCGCCTTCAACCTGCCACTATGCTCCCGCGCGATATTTCCGAATTCCTGTTCTGTCATATTCCTTTCAAAGCGGCCTTTCAGACCGCCTTCATCTGCAAGTCGCAAAAACAGGGCGAAAGTTAACAAGATTTCTCTTATTTATATAGTCAAAACCGCAGTGAAGACGACCTCCCGACCGCGCAGGGCATATTCGTAGGTGAAAGTGTTGATTGAGTCGTAGAGGGTGTAGC
>ERZ1026898.235-NODE-235-length-36860-cov-63.332156_pt1 | contig 36860 bp, 52 predicted proteins | sample MGYA00380178_ERZ1026898 | MGnify/ENA primary metagenome ERZ1026898 (study PRJEB33269, sample SAMEA4719814) | human gut metagenome | biome: human-associated habitat; feature: organic feature; material: feces | place: Cameroon | collected 2013-10 ...
CACCGGCGAGCCGGTGAAGCTGCCGCCCATCGGCGCGATCCGGCTATAGGAGGTGGGCAATGGCACTTAATTTTTGGAAGTGGCTCGCCGGAGGCAAGGCTCGTTCCCCCACTACGGTGGAGATCACGTGCCGCGATCTTCTGGCGGCGGCACAGGAATTCCAGCTGCGGGACACCTGCTTCTGGATCTGTGCGAATATGATTGCCAACGCCGTCGGGCGTTGCGAGTTCCGGACATTCCGGGATGGAAAGGAAATTCGAGAGCGCGAACACTATCTCTGGAATGTGGAGCCGAACGTGAACCAGAACTCCACGGCGTTCCTGCACAAGCTGGTGGCAAAGCTGCTGGTGGACAACGAGGTGTTGGTCATCAGCACCCGGCAGCGGGAGGGCTATGACGCGTTGGTCGTGGCAGACAGTTATATGCCCGGCGACAGCTACCCCAGCAAGCAGAATGAGTACACGAATGTGCGGGTGGGCGACATGTTCTACGAAAAGACCTTCCGCGAGCGGGAAGTTCTGCATCTTGCGCTGAACCACGTGAACATCAAGCCGGTGCTGGATGGCCTGTACGGCTCCTACGTGCGGCTCATCAATGCCGCCATGCGGCGGTATGCGTGGGACAAGGGGCAGCACTGGAAAGTCCACGTAAGTCAGCTGGCCTCCGGTGCGGATGACTTCACGCAGAAGTTCTCACAGATGATCGAAGAGCAGGTAAAAACCTTTCTCGACTCTGATGGGGCAGTCTTGCCGGAGTTTGAAGGCTACGCCTATACGAACGAGGGCGGCAAGGCTGCCGTAGATCTGTCGGACATCCAGAGCCAGATGAAGGACATCTTCGCGTTCACAGCGAAGGCGTTCCAGATTCCGGCGGTGCTGGTGGATGGCAGCATCCAAGGCACGGAGGATGCGCAGGGCAGATTCCTGACTGGCTGCATCGATCCCATCTGCGATCAGCTGCAGGAGGAGATCAACCGCAAGCGATACGGCTACGACCGGATCCAGCGCGGCGACTATCTCCGCATTGATACCAGCAGCATCCGCCACTTCGATATGTTCGCCAACGCGGCGAATGTGGAGAAGCTGGTCGGCTCCGGTGTGTTCTCCATCAACGAGGTCTTGCGGGCGGCGGGTCTGCCCGCCATCTCGGAGGATTGGGCGGACAAACACTATCTCACAAAAAATATTGCAACGCTGGGCGCGGAAACCTCTGTGCTCGGTGGCGCGGAAGGAGGAAACGCATGAAGAAACCCCTTTGGGAAATCAAGCAGGCTGCGGAGGGTGTTCTGCAGCTCTACATCTACGGCGACGTAGAGGGCGAGGAGTTCGATTGGGAGAATTGGCGGTACGTCCAGAGCGACAACAGTGCGGAGCACTTCCGCGAAGAGCTGGCAAAGCATCCAGACGTGTCGCGCATCGAGATCTTCATCAACAGCTACGGCGGCAGCGTCTTTGAGGGTACGGCGATCTACAACCAGCTGAAGCGCCACCCGGCGCGAAAGGTGGTGCACGTGGACGGCTTCGCCTGTTCCATTGCCTCCGTGATCGCCATGGCGGGCGACGAGGTGATCATGCCGCGCAACACCCTGATGATGATCCACAACGTGTGGATGTGTGCCTGCGGCAATGCCGCGGAGCTGCGGAAGGCGGCAGATGACCTGGATATCATCAATGCTGCGGGGCGGCAGGCGTATCTGCAGAAGGCTGGCGACAAGCTGACGGAGGAGCGTTTGTCGGAGATGATGGACTCGGAGACGTGGCTGACCGCTGAGCAGTGTGTTGAGCTCGGTCTTGCGGATCGCCTTGCCGACACCGACGCCGACATGAACGGCGCGTCCACCATCCTGCAGAAGATGAATGCCGGCATGGAGCAGCGTCTCCGGTATCAGAAGTCGCTGGCGGCGCAGCTCCGCGACCTGGCAGCGGCGCCCTCGGTGCCTGCGCCCGCCAAGAATCCCCAGGGCGGCGGAAGCCCTGAAAAAAATAACAAAGTTCTCGGATTGTTTTTTTGAGAATCGAAAGGAGAAAAAGAATGAACAACAATGACATTCGCACCCGCGAGGAACTGCGGCAGGCTCTCCAGCAGGCTGCCGTCTCCGGCGACACCGGCGCGTTCTCTTCTGTCCTGGATGAGATGATGCAGCGCATCGGTCTGGACATCCAGGCCGAGTACGAGCAGCGGTTTGATGACCTGCGGCAGGAAGTTGATTCCCGCATCCTTGCCCAGCGCGGCGTTCACCAGCTGACAAGCGAGGAGCGCAGCTACTACCAGAAGCTGGCCGCAGCTATGCGCTCTACCGACCCCCGGCAGGCTGTCACCGGCATGGATGAGACGCTGCCCACCACCGTCATCAACTCCGTTTTTGACGAGCTGCAGACGGCGCATCCCCTGCTGAGCCGCATCAAATTCCGCGCCACCGGCGGCGCGGTCGAGATCATGGTAAACACAAACGGCTACGAGGAGGCCGTGTGGGGTGAGCTGTGCGACGACATCGTCAAGGAGCTGACCGCTGGTCTTAAGAAGGTACCCACCACGTTGCTGAAGCTGTCCGCTTTCCTGCCTGTCTGTAAGGCAATGCTGGAGCTGGGCGCGGAATGGCTGGACAGCTTCATCCGCCAGACCCTCTATGAGGCTCTGAGCAACGGAATGGAGGCAGGCTTCGTCGCCGGCGACGGCAACAAGAAGCCCATCGGTATGATCCGGCAGGTAGGCGACAGCGTCACTGTTACCGGCGGTGCATACCCCGAGAAAGCCGCCATCAAGGTTGACGATCTGTCTCCCTACACCGTGGGCAATCTGCTGTCCATCGTGGCGGCTGATCCCAACGGTAAGTCTCGCCAGGTCCGGGATGTGATCCTGTTGGTAAATCCTCAGGACTACTTGCAGAAGGTCATGCCCGCCACTACGCTGATGGCTCCGGACGGTACCTACCGGAATGACGTCCTGCCCTATCCTATGGACATCATCCAGACCCACGCTCTGCCCCGCGGCAAGGCTGTCATCGGCATCGCCTATCGCTATCTGGCGATGGCGGGCACCTCCCCCGAGGGTCGCATCGAGTACAGCGACCACTACCGCTTCCTGGAGGACGAGCGTGTCTACCTGATCAAGGCCTACGCCAACGGTATGCCTCTGGATAACAACGCCTTCCTGGTGCTGGACATCTCCGGTCTGACGCCTGCCACCTACAAGGTGACGCAGGTAGATCCTCCCGCAGCGTCTACCGACGCCACGCTGACCGCTCTGACTGTGGGCGATCTGGCTCTGACCCCCGCGTTCGCCTCCGGCACGCTGACCTACACCGCGACCGCTACCAGCGCGTCTGATGTGGTGACCGCTGTACCCGGCAACGCTGCGGCTGCCATGAAGCTGACCGTGAACGGCACCGAGATCAACAACGGCACTGCCGCCACCTGGAAGACTGGCAGCAATACCCTGCAGGTCGTTGTAACTGCCGCTGACGGCACCACCACCAAGACCTACAAGGTCACCGTCACCAAGTCTTAACGGTGGCGGGCGCGGTGAACGCCGAGCTGCTGTCGTCCGTCAAAATCGCCTGTAATATCACCTGGAGCGATGAGGCAACGGACACTAAAGTGTCCGACCTCATCGCCTCCGGGGAGGCTTATATTGACGGGAAGCTCGGCGAGGCTGGCGACTACGAGAACCCCGGGGAGCCGTTGACGCTGCTGAAGGAATACGTCCGGTACGGCTTGAGCGACGCGCTGGATGTATTCGAGACGAACTATCTGAACCGGCTGTTGGCCATGCAAAACGATAGGCAGGTGAAGAGCTATGCGGAAACTACCGTTTCGCCCTGATGACCGGCAAATCACGCAGCCCTACCGGGACGGCGTGGTCAGGATCTACACCATAACGGATGCCGCCCAGCCTGGATACCAGCCCAAGCCTACGCCTACGCTGGTGGAAACGCTGTTTTACGCGGAGCGGCGCGTCGGCCTGCAGCGATATTACAGCGGCAAGCAGGCGCAGGTGCGGGTGGAGCGAGTGATCCGGACGCAGCTCCGCCCGTCGGTGAACCCCCAGTGCATCGCCGTCACAGAGGACGGCACGCAGTACGGCATCGAGCTGGTGCAGCAGGTGACGGACGTGTATCCTGCGTCCATGGATCTGACGCTGACCAAGATCGAGCAGAAATACGAGGTGTCTGATGGGTGACAAGAGAGCGGTGTCCAATTCGGACACCGGCGCAACGCCGCTGTGGGCGCAGCGGGTCATCGCGGCGCATCTTGCCGTGACGGATGCTGTCAGCCACGGCGGGCGTATTCAGTCCGACCGCTACTTCGTCTGGCAGGAGGACGGCGCAAACGACTTCGAAGCCGGCGGCGTCCACGCCGAGAAAGCGGTCACCGGCTCTACGGACCTGTTTACGAAACAGGAGTTTGACCCCTGGCGGGATGAGCTGGAAGCAGCCTTTGACGCCGCAGGGCTTGTCTGGACGCTGAATAGTTGCCAGTTCGAGGAAGAGACAGGCTTCTGGCACTACGAGTGGGATTGGGAGGTGTTTGCCTGATGGCTACGTTCCAGTTCGGCGGCATCGACACCTACATCAAACAGCTGGATAAGCTGTACGCCGTCACAAAGGATGCCATTATCGGTAAAACGGTCTACGCTGGTGCGGCGGTTGTGGCAAATCGTCTGAGAGCGGCTACTGAGGCTCTTCCGGAGGGGCGTGAAAATGAAACCATTTTCGGCGCAGTTACCCCGGCACAGAAGCGCGGCCTGCTGGAGGGCCTTGGTATCAGCCGCATGAGGGATGATGACGGCTTTGTCAACGTGAAACTGGGCTTTGACGGTTATAACTCGGTAAAGACCAAGAAGTATCCTAATGGGCAGCCCAACGCCCTGATCGCTCGGGCGGTGAACAGCGGCACGACCTTCCGGAAGAAGACCCGGTTTGTGGACAAGGCTGTGAATGCCAGCAAGAAGACTGCCGAGGCAGCAATGGACGCGGCCTGCAGCCGCGAAATTGAAAAGATCATGAAATAGGAGGTACTGCTATGAGTGCAGCAGGAAAGGTCTGTACGGGCTTCAGTATGCCCTACGTGGCTAAGTATTCCAATGTCGGCAGCGTGGTCACTTACAGCGGCGTGATGCAGCTGGCCCGGGGCGTCAGCGTGTCGCTGTCCCTGGACACCACGGACGACAATGTTTTTCACGCGGACAACGTGTCCGCAGAGACCGCAGCGGCCATCTTTACCGGCGGCACTGCCACGCTGACGGTGGACGGCCTTCTGGCCGAAGCGGAGAAGTTTATTCTGGGCTTGCCGGAGACCACCAAGGTACCGGCCGGCGGAGCGCAGGTAGACGTCTCCCACTACGGCGACGGCATGGAGATCCCTTACGTGGGCATCGGTTTTGTGGTGCGCTACCAGAGCGGCGGTGTGGTCACCTACGCGCCGGTGGTGCTGGCTAAGGCCCGCTTCCAGCAGCCCGGCCTGGATGCCGCTACACAGGAGGAGAGCATCGATTGGCAGACGCAGGAGCTGACCGCCAACCTGATGCGGGATGACACCAGTAACCACGACTGGAAGCTGGTGGGCGCGGATCAAGCCACCGAGGAGGCTGCCGTGGAGGTCCTGAAGGCTATCCTGGGCGGCGCTGCGTAAGGAGGCCGCCATGCAGGTACACGGTAGAGAAGTAGGCTTCCGCTTCACGGTGGGCGCCTCCGCTAAGATCTCCGACCTGTGCCCGGACGGTGACATCAGCCGCCTGGGCGAGGTGCTGGAGGGCCAGTATGGCAGAGTGGCTCGGGACTCGGCGGCAATCATCGCCGCTTTGAGCGAGGGCTACGAGCAGGCGATCGCTTTTGAGACTCCCGGCTACAGGGCTCGGCCCCTTACCGTGGAGGAGATCATGGCCTTGCGGATGAGCGAGTTCGTCAGGCTGCAGACGGCGGCGCTGGCGGCCTGGTCGGAAGACAGTAAGCCCACGGTAGAGGTCGAGCCCGAAAAAAAAGAGGGCGGCAAGGCGCAGGCGTCCAGCTGAACCTTGCCTGGCTCCTGTTCTACGGGCGAAAGCTGAATATGAGGAGGCAGGAGATCATGTGCACACGATACGGTGAAATGTTGGACATGATCGCCTGCCTTGCCATATACAACGGTGCAAAGGCCAAAAAGAAACAGAAACACTGGACATTCGACGCGGCCATGAAGGTGAGGTGAGGAGATGGCTGTTAATATCGGGCCGAGGATCGGCGTAGACGGCGAAGCTGAGTATAGATCTCAGATGCGGCAGATCATTCAGCAGACTAAGACGCTGGAAAGCCAGATGAAACTGGTGGCATCGCAGTTCACGGCCACCACGTCGGCGGAGGAGAAAAATACTAAAACGGCGGCCGTGCTGACGGAGAAGATCAAAACACAGCGGGATATGATCAAGCTCCTAGCTGAACAGACCGGTAAGGCTGCCGCCAAGTATGGCCCACTTAATGAGTATACGCTCAAGTATCAGGAGAGCTTGAATAAGGCCACAGCGCGTCTTAACGAGATGCAGAACGAGCTGCGGGACACTACGTCTGAAGTGCGGGACATGGATGACGCGATGGACGACGGCGCGAAGAAAGCACTGTCCTTCGGCGATGTCCTGAAGGCCAACGTCGCTTCTGACGTTATCGTTTCCGGCATCGAAGCGATGGCGTCAGCTATCAAGGAAGCTGCCGCAGCGCTTGTGGATCTCGGTAAGCAGTCCATTATGGGCTTTGCCGAGCAGGAACAGCTGATTGGCGGCGTAGACACTCTGTTTAAGGAGTCCTCCGCGCAGGTACAGCAGTATGCCAACGACGCCTACAAGACTGCCGGCTTGAGCGCGAACCAGTACATGGAGACCGTCACCAGCTTCTCCGCATCCCTGCTGCAGTCTCTGGGCGGCGATACGGTTGCGGCGGCTCAGAAAGCCGACCAGGCTATTACGGACATGTCCGACAACGCCAACAAGATGGGCACGGACATGACCAGCATCCAGAACGCCTATCAGGGATTCGCCAAGGCCAACTACACCATGCTGGACAACCTGAAGCTGGGCTATGGCGGTACGAAGGAGGAAATGCAGCGTCTGCTTGCTGACGCGGAGAAGATCTCCGGCGTCAAATACGACCTCTCCAGCTACGCGGATATCGTGGACGCTATCCATGTAGTGCAGACAGAGATGGGCATTACCGGCACGACCGCCAAAGAGGCGGCCACCACTATCGATGGCAGCGCCAACTCCATGAAGTCCGCCTGGAGCAATCTCCTGACCGGCATGAGCAACGAGAACCTGGATCTGGACAAACTGGTGCAAAATGTGGTGGACAGCGTCAACACCTTCGCCGATAATCTGATACCGCGCCTGCAGATCATGCTGCCGCGCTTCGCCGAGGGGTTGAACAAACTGGTCGCTGGCTTGATTCCTTACGTGGGGCCTGCGCTGGAGCTGCTGCTGCCGTCACTGTTGCAGGGGATCGGTAGTCTCGTCTCCGGCATCGTGCAGGCTCTGCCGGCGGCGGTGGAGGCGATAACGGCGGTCATTCCCATGCTGGTGGAGCAACTGACGATCCTGCTGCCGCAGATCATCTCTGCCGGTGTTGAGATTATCGCCGCGCTGGCGTCTGGCATTGGGGATAACCTCCCGACGCTGATCCCCGCCGTAGTGGATGCCATCATCACCATTACGGAGGGGCTTCTCGACCACATTGACCTGCTGATTATTGCAGCCGGTCAGCTGATCGCCGGTCTGGCGCAGGGCTTGATTGAGGCGATACCCCGTCTGGTCGGACGTCTGCCGGAGATCATCAGCGCCATCGTCAAGGGACTGCTGAAGGGGCTGGCTGCTATTGGTGAGGTCGGGTCTCAGCTGGTTCACGGCCTGTTCAACGGAATCAGCAACGCGGCGACGTGGCTGTATGAGAAGGTTAAGGGCTGGGCGTCCTCCGTGGTCGGCTGGATCAAGGACTTCTTTGGCATCCACTCCCCCTCAAAGGTTTTTGCCGATGAGGTCGGAAAGTTCATCCCGCCCGGCATCACGCTGGGCGTGGAGCAGGCCATGCCAAGGGCTATGCGCGATATGGGCGCGCAGCTGAGCGCTCTGTCCGCCATCCCCATGCCCGGCAGCACCACGACCAACCTGGGCGGCGTCAATATCGTAGTGTACGGTGCACAGGGGCAGGACGTGAGCGAGCTGGCCGACATCGTTATGGCCAAAATGCAGACTGCGGTGGAGCGTAGAGAGGCGGTGTTCGCATGATCTACTGGGCGGGAAGATCTTCCGATGATGTCCACGTGATCGTGGAGCACTACCCCTCCGTGACGCTTGCAGGGCGGAAGCTGGACACGCAGGCCGTGCCCGGTCGGAACGGCGACCTGCTCTTTGAACAGAACGCCTATCAGAACTACATCCAGGCCTACGAGGTATACATGAGCGCCGAGCGCATCCGGCTGCCCCGTGCGATGCGAGAGGTGGCCAACTGGCTGTGCGGGCCCTCCGGGTACCAGAAGCTGGAGGACGACTACGACGTGGATGCGTACCGGCTGGCGTATTTCGCCGGCCCGCTGGACGTGGAGAGTGTTATGCACCGGTTTGGCAGGGCGACTATCGAGTTTAACTGCAGACCCCAGCGGTTCCTGCGCGTTGGGGATCAGGTCGTACATGCGACGCAGGGGCAGACGCTGCTGAACCCTACAGCGTTCACGGCGCTGCCGCTTATCACTGTCACCGGCACGGGCGCAGGTACGCTGACGGTGGGAGATGTGACCGTGACCATCAACAGTATGCCGAGGGGCATCGTTGTGCTCGATTCGGACACGCAGAACGCCTACTACGGCGCGTTTAACCTGAACAGCACCATCTCCGCGCCGGAGTTCCCCACGCTGCCGGCCGGGGAAAGCCCCGTCCGATGGACGGGCGGCATTACAAGCGTGGAGATCAAGCCGAGGTGGTGGACACTATGAAGCCTATCCTGTACACTGCAGACCGCACCAGCTTTGACGACAACGGGCTGGGTATTCTGTCAGATGCGGTCTCCTGCAAGGTAACGCGGGAACTGAACGGCCAGTATGAACTGGAGATGCGCTATCCTGTGGAAGGTATCCATTACGGAGAGATCGCGCTGCGATCTATCCTGCGGGCATCGGCGAGCCCTGATGCCGTCCTGCAGCCCTTCCGGATCTACCGAATCACACCCGCCATGGGCGGCGTGGCCACGATCTACGCCCGCCATGTAGCCTATGATTTGGGCGGCTATGTGGTGGCTCCTTTTGCAGCAGCGGACGCACCGTCCGCGGTGGCAGGCATTAAGAGCCACGCGTTACCCGCGGGCATGCCGTTTGAATTGAGTACCGATAAGACCACGGTGGCATCTATGGCAGTAACGGTGCCAACCAGCGCGTGGGCGCTGCTGGGAGGACAGCAGGGCAGCCTGTTGGACGTGTACGGCGGCGAATATGAGTTTGACGGCTGGGCGGTGCGTCTGCTGACGCGCTGCGGCGCCGATCGCGGCGTAGCCGTCCGGTACGGAAAGAATCTTACCGACCTGACGCAAGATTCTAACTGCGCCAACTGCTATACGGGCGTAGTCCCGTACTGGAAGGATAATAAAACCACCGTTATGGCTCCGCCGGTGTATGCGGAGGGCGACTTTGGCTACACCAAGCTCATGCCTCTAGACCTGTCCTCCGACTTTGAGGAGCAGCCCACCGAGGCGGAGCTGCAGGCGGCTGGCGCGGCGTATGTCAAGCGCAATCAGATCGGCGTTCCGATCGTGAGTTGGGACGTAAAGCTCGCGCTGCTGGCGCAGGCCTCTGGGTATGAGGACGTGGCGCATTTGGAGCAGATCTATCTGGGCGACACGGTAGGCGTCCACTTCGCCCGTCTGGGTGTGGATGTTAAGGCGCGGGTAAACAAGATTGTCTGGGATTGTCTGCTGGAGCGCTACGACAGCGTGGCTCTGGGCAGCGTAAAGGCTGATATCGCGGCCACTATTGCCGGGCAGCAGAAGGAGCTCGACGCTAAGCCGTCCGCTTCTCTGGTCGAGAAGATTTCCTCCAGCCTAACAGCTGCCCTCCTGGGGGCGAATGGCGGTTCTGTCCGTCTGCTGGATACGAACGGAGACGGCGAGCCGGATGAGCTCTATATCGCCGACGATCCGGATCCCACCAAGGCTAAGAAGGTTTGGCGCTTTAACTATGAGGGCTGGGCGGCCAGCGAATCAGGCTACAATGGTCCCTACACCATGGGTGCCACCATCGCCGGAGGCATTCAGGCGTGGATGATCACCGCCGCGCACCTGATTGCCGGCACGATTGCCAGCGAGCAGGGCAACTTTTTCATCAACTTGGACGGCGGAACGATCGATACATCTGCAGAGGGTAGCACATACACAAATGCCGATTATACACAGGCAGATCTTACCCGGCTAAATCAGATCCTCACCGGAGTTGTGACGCCGACGCTGCAGGACTACGAGAAGTTGGACATCGATGGCAGCGGAAAATTTGGCCCCACAGATACAGTAAGGTTGAATCAGATCCTCAATGGAACGCTTACAGTGAATTTTACCACCAGTTGGCACCTGCGGATCGATCCTGCAGACGGCGACAATCTGCTGAAAATCTACCGTGCGTACCACAACAACCTAACCGGTGCTGATACAGAGAACATCGTACTCTCTGTTGGTTTTGCCAACGTGAAGGCGAACTCCCTGGAGACTACCAATATCACCGCTACTGGCACTGTGAAGGGTGGCAGCGGAGATTTTGAATCGCTAACGGTAAACGGACAGACCGTGACGCCTTTTGAGGAAAGCACCATTGGTTACGTGGTCTATGCGGCTGGCAATAGCGGCGCGCAGGCAAGCTGCTTCATTCCACGCGGTATCTCCGGCCGCTTCCAGTGCGCTTCAGACGACTGGTACTGCTCTTTCAACTTTGATGGATACGGTAATTACTCCAACGCCAGCGGTACAGGCAGCATCCAGAGCGTCAAATCCGTCAATAACTACTAAGGAGGCGAGGATATGCAAATTACCCAGAGTATCGATCTGAATCTATCAATAGATGGCATCCCTCCCCAGCTGCACATGCCGCAGGGGGATGGCGGGCGAATTATATCCGCTTCGCTGTGGGATGGAGCGCAGATCTATTCTCCCCCTGACGGGACGATGTGCATGCTGCGCTTCCGTAAGCCGGATGGAACTGGCGGCCTGTACGACACCGCGGAGGATAAGGCGAAAATAAATTTAGCGAATAACGTTGCCACCATTCCCGTGGCGCTGCAAGTTTTGGCCGTAGGGGGGCCTGTGCACTGCCAGGTGGAGCTATACGCGCCGGCCGCGGAGGGTGAGCTACTTTCCGCTAACCGCTTGGCCACGTTTGAATTTGAGATCCTTGTGTCACCATCAGTTTATCCTGATGCAGAGGTCATATCCGGAGATTATGTAAACATTATATCTAAACAGCTCGAGCTTCTGGCATCTAAGGCAGAGGCCAATGCGGACGCCGCTGCTGGGAGTGCAACGAACGCCGCCACCAGCGCCACCAGTGCTGGCAAAAGTGCATCTGCGGCAAGCGAAAAGGCCTCTGATGCCGCAAACAGTGCATCGGCAGCGGCGACGAGTGCACAGACGGCGCAGAGCGCGGCCAGGGCGGCGACCGATGCGGCCGGCACGGCCAGCGCGGCGGCGGAAGCGGCATCTGGCTCCGCATCTCGGGCGCAGGAAAGCGCAACGGCTGCTGCAGAGAGCGCAGCCAGTGTGGACGGCATCAATAAAACCGCACAGAGCTGGGCCGTTGGCGGAACAGGGACACGCGAGGGCGAGGATACAAACAACGCCAAATACTGGGCAGAACAGGCACAGCAGGCCGTAGGCGGCGTGGTGAGCTTCAACGGACGCGCAGGAAGCGTTGTACCGCAGGCGGGAGATTACGACAAGGAAATGGTCGGTTTGGGCAACGTGGACAACACCAGCGACCTTGAAAAGCCCATTTCCACGGCCACACAGACGGCATTGAATGCCAAGCCGAGCATGGTCATCGCCGAGATTCCCAAGGGACGTATGCGCGGAGACGTAGATGGTGATGGGAAGATTACTGAGAACGATGCCCTTTCAATACGCAAACACACAGATGGTTCTATACCACTGACTGGTGCTGATTTATGGTGTGCAGATGTTAATGTCGATAATAAAATCAATTCAACCGACGTCTTACAACTGAATAATTATTTTAGGGGCAAGCTCAGTGCTCTTACTAAAACTCCTACATTTGCTGATTACTACAACAACTGGACTTATCACAAGGTGGACGACACGTCGGGCTACTGGACGACCGAACTTTCCATTCCCGCCATCACGACGGAGACGGAGGGAAGCATCATCTGGGGCGGAACTGGATTTGCCGGAACTTTTATCAAGGCCGAGACCTTTTCCGGCGGTGTGCGCATCTACGCAAACTATCCCCCTATCGAGGCACTGCCCTGCGTGGTCAGCTACCATACAGGGGCTGGCGGCCAGTTTATTATCGCAAATACCGGCGTTTCGGAGACTGGTGCCAAATATGTGGTAGCAGACCTAACAGCATCCGGATGGAGTGAGGAGAAAAAGCAGATTATCTCTGTCCCCGGTTTGAAGGAAGATGCCCTGAAGCAACTTATTATTCCAACGCAACTTTCGACGGATATCGAGAAATATTATAGCGCCGGCATAAGGATTTCAGCGAGAGGCGACAATACATTAACATTTTCGTGTGACACTATTCCAACCGCAAAGATAACAGTTGTTCTCGTAATTATCCCGATCGTCGGGAAATTTGAAGCATGAGAGAGTAGTGTCGAGGGTGCAAAAATAATTTGAGAGGAGGGTATCATGACGGAGGCAATCATCGTGGCGATAGTCACCGGAGCTATGACGTTCGCAGGGGTGCTGGTTGCGAACGCGAACGGGGGTGAGTTCTGATGGCTGAGGTATGGGTGTTCAACAACACACTGCGAATCACGAGGGAACTGTCCTCGGCAGGCGGGTTCACGTCAAACGACGAGACTTTCTCCTTAATGAAGACAACGGCGGACGGGCGGTTGCGGTTCTACGGCGCAAGCGGGAATTACATGGACGTGTACGTAAACAACGCTGGGGTGTCCGGAATAGGTGACTACAAGAGTGTGACTTTTTCAGAAGCACAGGCAGGGGAGTTCCGGGCTTGGCTGGAATCCAATGCTACCCTGCAAGAGGACACCGCCGTCGTGGAGTATCTTACTACGAACCTCGACCTGAAAAAGGTGGCAAACGCTATCCGCGCAAAGGGCGGCACAACGGCAAAGCTGTCTTTCCCCGACGGGTTTGTACAGGCAATCAACAGTATACCCACCTGAGAAAATAATACAGTTGACACGTGAAAGGAGGTGTGCGCGTGATTCAGAAAATGGAAAATGTTCTGCAACTGGAAGTAACAGACGGAACAGAACCGGTAGACTTTACCGGGGCGACAAATATTTTGCTGGCAATATCGCAAAAGCAGTGTGGCGTGTATATTGAATTGCCAGTCAATGTTCATGACGGGAAACTGGTATGCACATTACCTTACAAGGGCGCGATGCAGCTGGCATCGGCGCATTGCTTGATACAGTTAATGTGGACAACTGCTACCGGTGGTAAGCGCGCTACTGCGGTGGAACAGATACCTGTTGAACGGCTTATTCGGGAGGAAGGATATGACTAAGCTCCGGTTATCTGTTAGGAAAGAGCCTGTATACAAACTTTCCGCAATTCAAGCGCAGCCCGTTGATGCTGGTGGAAGCAATTTGCAGACCAAGGCGCTGACCATCACCTCCAACGGCACCGTATCGGTCACACCCGATGCGCCGTATGATGCGCTGAAAAAGGTAGATGTGACGGTGGATGTGGCAAGTGGAGGAGGTTCGCCGACAGACCCTTATATAGAGTATACGTCGCTCGACAGTTTTGGTAGAGTGTTTACTGCTAAATTTCGAGGAACAATTGTTCCAGAGCATGCATTCTCTTATTTGGCGGAATTGACATCAGTAGATATGCCAGACAATGTAATTGCAATTGGTGATAATGGTTTTTATCGCTGCCCAAAGCTCCAATTAACAAGTCTCCCACCCGGAATTATTTCACTCGGAGATTATGCATTCTCTGATTGTTCAAAGCTAGCGTTAACAAGCCTCCCTTCTGGAATCACCTCAATTGGAGACCAGGCATTTAGGGATTGCTCAAGTCTCGCATTAACAAGTCTCCCTTCTAGAATTACCTCAATCGGAGATTACACATTTAGGAATTGTGGAAAGGTAGCACTAACAAGTCTCCCTTCTGGGATTACCTCAATCGGAGATTTTGCGTTTCTCAATTGTTATCAACTATCATTGACGACCCTGCCTTCTGGAATTACCTCAATCGGACAGTTTGCATTCAACAATTGCCCAAAGCTCCAATTAACAAGTCTCCCTTCTGGAATTACCTCATTACCAACAGCCGCATTTCAGTACTGTCCAAAATTAGCATTGACGACCTTCCCGTCTGGACTTATCTCAATTGGAGATTATGCATTTAGGCAGGGTACAGGTCTCGCATCAATAACCCTTCCCCCCGCACTCACTACAATCGGAGATTATGCATTTGCCAATTGTACTGGATTGGAGACGGTTAGATTTACGAGCACGGTATCCTCAATTCCAAATGGGGTATTTTCCGGATGCACAAAACTGTCTACCATTTATGTTCCGTGGTCGCAGGGGCAAGTAGCAAATGCTCCTTGGGGTGCGAGCAATGCCACCATCATTTACGATTATACTGAGAATTAAAAAGAAAGGAGACGGCAGTGAATGGAACCGTGGGTGCAGCAGATCGCCGTACCGCTGGCGGTAGCGGTGCTGACAAGCAGCGGCTTGTGGGCGCTGGTATCGAAGCGGGCGGACAAGAACAATGCGGAGCGGAAGATGCTGGTGGGGCTGGCGCATGACCGCATCATCCATCTGGGCATGGTGTACGTGACACGAGGGTACATCACGCAGGACGAGTATGAGAATCTCAATGACTATCTGTATCAGCCGTATGAAAAGATGGGCGGCAACGGCAGTGCAAAAAGGGTCATGGAGGAAGTGAGAAAGCTGCCCATCAAGCGAGAGGCGTAAAGCCGGAAAGGATAAAGCTATGGATATCAACACTATCGGAGTGGCCACTGTTGCCGCTATCATCGTCATCTGCTATCTGATCGGCATGATCGTGAAGGCCACGGCGCTGGACAGCAAGTGGATCCCCATCATTTGCGGTGTGTGCGGCGGCATCATCGGCGCGCTGGCGCTGGCATTCCACATGCCGGATTTTCCCGCCGATGACTACTTTACGGCGGTCGCCGTGGGCATTATGTCCGGACTGACCGCAACGGGCGTTAATCAGGTGTTTAAGCAGATGTCCCGCGTAAAGACGGAGACCGAGGGTATGGCGGACGATGAAGATTAACGAGGTTGCATACAAGTGGAATGGCACACTGGCAAAGCGCCGTTCCACCACGCGCATTATCCTGCACCACGCTGCCGCCAGCAGGTGTACGGCGCAGCAGATCCACAGCTGGCACCTGGCCAACGGCTGGGTGGGCATCGGGTATCACTTCTTCGTGCGCAAGGACGGCAGAGTGTATCGCGGCCGGCCGGAGAATGTGGTGGGTGCTCACGCGGGGAACAACAACTACGACAGCATCGGCATCTGCTTCGAGGGCAACTTCATGACCGAGACAATGGGCGATGCCCAGCGCAAGGCCGGGCAGGAGCTGGTGCAGTACCTGAAGGACAAGTACGGTATCACCAAGGTGCAGAAGCACAGCGACGTGAACGCCACGGGCTGTCCTGGGACGCATTTTCCGTTCAAGGAGATATCCGAGGGCACGGCGGCGGGAAAGCCCGCAGAGAGCGCCGCAGAGGGCTTTACGACGGTGTTCCCGCAGCTTAGTAAAGGCGACAAGGGTGATAAGGTCAGAGTGCTGCAGGAGCTGCTTCGTGGCAAGGGCTACGATCTGGGCATCTACGGCGCGGACGGCGATTTCGGCGGCGCCACCCGCGGCGCGGTGATGGCGTTCCAGGTGCGCAACCACCTGAGTGCCGACGGCATCGTGGGTAAGAACACGTGGCGCAAGCTGTTGCGGGAGTAAGGAAACAGCCCCGGCTCGCAATGAAGCCGGGGTTGTTTTCGTTGTCATTTTGTTGACACTTGATGTCTTTTTAAGCCATGAAAACGTCCCAAAAAACGGACGGAGCGGCCGGGGCAGCAGACTGCAAAAACGCCGGGAACCCTTGTAAATACAAGAAAAATCGCGTAGACCGCATGGCTACGCGATTTTCTGCTTTGGTGGAGCTGAGGGGAGTCGAACCCGTGGGCGAAATGACTACAAACCGCATGGTTACGTGCTTTTTTGATTTTCCGTTGTCATTTTGTTGCCAAAATAGCCGTCTATGTTCTCGTTGATCGCGGCCATTTCATCTGACATGGCATAGGCGTAGACCTGCTTGTACATCCGATCGGAGGCCCAGCCGTTTCGCGCCTGGGCATATATTGAGTCCACGCCCAGGCGCACCATGACGGCGGCGTTAATGTGCCGGAGGTCGTGGAAGCGGCAGCGGGGGATGCCTGCCTGATCCAGCGTGCGGACGAACCGCTTATAAATAGCTGCCCCGGAGAAAGTCACCAGCGGCCCGCTGTCGCGCCCGGTGGCCGCGATGAGCTGGGCAATGTAGCCGGGGACGCTGACCCACCTGTCTCCAGCATAGGTCTTGGCGCTGTCTTTCTCCGCGGGCTGGTTATTTTCGTCCAGGACGACCGCCCGGCAGATGTGCAGTTTTCCGCCGTCAATATCTTCGTGCCGTGCGCCAAGGATCTCCGACATTCGCATACCCATCCAGAGGGCCATGAGCACCGGCAGCTCGATAGGGCTGCCGCGGAAGGCGGTCAGGATCGCTCCAATCTCTTTGTCGTCTGGTTGTCGAAGGTCGGGCTTGCGCTTAGCTGGGAGATGCAGAGAGTAGTGCTTGTCCGGCATGGTTTGTTTTAGGACAGAGGAAAGAAGGCCCTCTGCGTTGGCGATGTATTTTGGGCTTTTTTTGTTCTTTGTCATGGCGGAGATCTCCCGCTGAATGTGCTCGGAGGTGATGGATGAGAGCTGCATCGGCATGAGTCGCTGAAAGGTGTTGCGCTGGAGGCGTTTATACCCCGCCACGGTGGAGGGGGACAGAACGCCATCGCGGGACTCGATATAGGCTTTGTAGGCAGCCTCCAGCGTCATGGTGACGCGGGGTGTGTCTGGGGCTTTGAGGCCGTGCTTGACGGCCATAGCCTCAGCCTGGGCTTCGGCTTTGGTGGGGCGAGTGACGGAGATGTCCCGCCCATCCACGCGGACGCGGCACGTCCACGACCCGCTGGGCAGCTGCCGCGCTGTGGGCGCGGCGCTCTTGGTGCGCTTCTCCCGCACCTGCCGGGTACCGCACCATTTGCAGTAGACGCTGTCGGCATCGATCTCGCGGCCGCAGCCCTTATTCCTGCAAACCATCCTCCCCCTCCTCTCAAACTTTCAAAGGTGCGGTGTCCGATTCGGACACCTCTTACTGCGCTTAGGACAGAACGCACTGCTTTCTTTTCGCGTAGTTACCCGTGCTTTTGTTAATTTTGCGCAAGATTTGATATTTTCACTTGATTATATATGTCAAAGTGATACAATGAAGGTACTATTTAGGGAGGATAGAGATATGACCGAAACAGAGGGGGGATTGCTGGAGCTGTTTGACGGGCTGGACGAGGCCGGCCAGCTGATAGCGTTGGAGGCAGCACGGAAAATCAAAAATGGGGAGGTGGTATAAAGCGGCGTCCAACTCGGACACCGCTTTATTTCTCCCGCTCGCGCTTCTGGCAGAGTATGAAGGCAACCAGATTACCAATATATCCGAACGAACGGCTGTTCAATATCATCTCCGTCATCGGTTTCACCAGCAAGTTCGGTTTTCGCGAAGACAATTAAACTCGCGCCCTCGTCTCTTACCTTGCGACTTGCACTTGCCGTCAAGTTCCCTATGGGTTCACCGCGGTAAGTGACTGGGATGGGTTCGCTTTCATCAACTGTCTCGTCCAGCTCTAACTCTTGTCCTTCAGCAATAAGCGAGATGATTTCCTGTTTTGCGCGACTCTTGAATGCCGTGAGCGCAACGGTTGACTGTTCTCGCCAAGAATGCTTCTTTCTGCGATCTTGGTAAAAATCGACTGCGGCGCGAAAAACGCCAGCGTCCCGATCAGCTTCCAGCAGATATACCTTTAACGGGTCGCCGCGGCTTATCCAGTCCGCAAACATATCGTACTTGAACGCGGCCGCGCCCACCAAAGCTCCGTTAAAATACAGCTGCACTGTGTTTTCGCTCAACCGAGGTGTCAGCTCATGCGCAGTATGTCGAGATGCACCTGTCAGCGCCCAAAGAGTACCCGCGCTGGTTTCATCGTTTGGTGTGAAATTGAATTCGTAGCGATATTGTCTGCTGGCGCCGTCTACAAAATCAGTCTCGTACGGATAGAACTTACAATCTGCGGACGGAGTGGCGGCGCTCGAAGCGACGTAGGCTTCGGCAGGCTTCGTCCGAGAATGATTTGCGTTTGACGTTGCTGTGTCACCAGAGTTTATTGCATAGACGATAGCCTTAATTGTGTCAACCAGCCAGCCGATTCCAAAAAGGCCGCCAGTCAGCAAGTAAAGAATCCCCATGCCGATTTTTCTGTCTGCAAACTTATGCACGCCGAGACCGCCCAGGAAAAATGTAACAAGAACTCTTACCCACGGATCCATGCTGAACTCCCTCCCGCGCCCAAACGGGCGCCTTCTTTTTTTTAATTTATTTCCCCTGCTCGCGCTTCAAGCGGAGCATGAAGGCAAAGAGTTCGTTCTGCTGTTCGGCGGTCATGCCATCCAGCAGGCGGGCAAATTCTTCCCGCACGGGATCGGGCGGCGTAGGATCCTCGCCCAGCAGGTCGCTGACGGTGCAGCCCAGATACTGCGCCAGCATCTGCACACGTGCTATTGACGGAACAGAATCTCGCTTCACGTAGTTGCTCAGCATGTCCTTACCCGCACCGCTTTCGGCGCAGGCAACGGTAGGCTTAACGCCTTTCTGAGCACAATAATACTTTACGTTTTGCACAAAAATTTCCTTGTTCATTTGCCCTTCTCCGCATGAAAAATTGTGCAAAGCACCAAATAATCTAAAATTTCCTATTTTCTATTGACAATCGTAAATCTACGATTTATGCTTATACCATACCGCAGGAGCCACGGGTCACTACGGCTCCGACGGCGGGTACCTTCAAGATCCCCGGCATGATTTCCCCCTAATTGTCAGGCGTGCGGGAAAGCGGGTGGTGTGTAGTTTCAATCGTCACTATCATACCACCCGTTTTCACCGGGGTCAAGGTGAATTTTCACAGAAAAATAAGAAAGGACGTGATTTACGTGTCGATGAAGGAGCTGCGGGAGCGCCGCGGCCTGACGCAGGCGCAGGTGGCAGACCGGCTGGACGTGGACAGATCCACGGTGACCAAGTGGGAGCTTACCGGCAACGTGCCGCTGCGCAAGTACCGGCGGAAGCTGTGTGAGCTGCTGGGCTGCACCGAGGCGGAGCTGCTGGCCAACGCTGCCAGCTAAAGCATACGGAAGAAAGGAGGAAATGTCCATGCCGAAGGACGGCGGAAACATCTATCAGACTGCCCGGAAAGCGGCGGGGCTGACGCAGGAGGCCGCGGCGGAGCGGCTGGCCGTCAGCGACACCAGCATACGGGCTTACGAGTCCGGGGAGCGGCTGCCGGGTGACGACATCGTGGCGCGGATGTGCGCGGTGTACAACGTCCAGTATCTGGGCTTGCAGCACCTGCAGCTCAAGTCGGCGCTGCTGCCGGAGTGCGTGCAGTACGCACGGCCGGAGCCGCTGCCGGTGGCCACCATTAAGCTGGTGCGGCGGGTTTTGGCCTTCGCCGAGGCGCACCGGAGCGACCAGCTGCTGGAGATCGCCGAGGACGGGGTTATCAGCGACAGTGAGCGGGCGCTCTTCGACGAGATCGCCGGGGAGCTGGGAGACATTGTACAGGCAGCGCTGGCGCTGCAGTACGCAGAGGAGGTATAGAGCGATGCCGAGAACAAAGCTGAGTGCCAAGACAGACGCGGCAAAGGATATGGCTATCCGCATCAGGTCACAGGCCTACGCCATCCACGGCGGCCTGGACGGGGCGGCAAAGGCCGCGGGCATGAGCCGGAGTACGATCTATGCCCGCATCAAGGATCTGCCCAGCTGCTCCGGCAAGGAGATCGCGGCCATCGCCCGCGTGACACGCATCCCCAAGGAGGAGCTGTTCGCGCTGTGGGCGAAGGCGTGCTGAGAGGAGGAATAACTATGCGGCGAGAACAAATTTTTGATACAGCGCATGAGGCGTTTGTGCTCCTGAACAACTACACCAAGCACGGGTGGCATGGCTATGTAGAGCCCGTGGGCGGCAAGTTCCGCCTGGTCATCTGCTGTTGAAGGGAGGTGAGGTCATGGATCTATGGACTATGGTCGTGCAGTACGCCTGTGCGGCAGCTGGCGCGGCGGCGGTCGTCCGGCTGGTGGACAACTGCGGAAAAGGCGCAAAAAAAGAACGCCCCCGAGGTGGAGCTCGGAAGCGTTCAGCTGGTACAAGGCGCAACGCCTTGCGAGAACAATACCAGTATAACAGACTTTTTGACGTTCGCAAGGGGTGAGAGGGCATTTGGCAAAAAAAATTGAATCGCCCGGATACTGGGCAGTGATACCGGCGCCGGTGCGCTATGATGACCGGATCCCGGCAAACGCCAAGCTGCTGTTCGGCGAGATCAGCGCGCTGTGTGATCGGAAGGGTTTCTGCTGGGCAAAAAACGACTACTTTGCGGAGCTCTACGGCTGGGCGCCCACGACCGTGACGCGGCTCATCAGCAGCTTGCGGGATGCCGGGTATCTGGTGGTGGAGATGGTGCCCACCAGCGGAGGCAGCGAGCGGCGCATTTTCGCCGGAATTTGCACAGGGGGTGTCAGCAAAATTGCGGACACCCCTCTCCGCAAAAATGTAAGGGGGGTGTCCGCAAAAATGATTACCCCCCTACAATATAAAGGGAACAATACAGTAGAACATACCCCCCTTACCCCCCATGGGGGGAGGCGTGGGCAAAAGAGTGTGCACAAGGACGCACCGGACTGGAAGCCGGAGCGGTTCGCGGGGCTGTGGGACTACTACCCCAGGAAGGGGCGGAAGAATAAGCAGCGGGCTATCGCGGCATGGGACAAGCTGCAGCCTGACGATGCACTGATCGACACCATGGCGCGGTCGCTGGCGAAGCTAAAGGCCACGGAGGAGTGGCAGCGGGACATCGGCATTCCCCATGTGGCCACGTGGCTGAACGGGGAGCGCTGGCGCGATGCCGACGAGCTGGACGGTCCGGATGATCCGGGCGGCGGGGAGGTGACGTTCGGATGGCAGACGTAGCCCAAAACACATATCAGGGCTGGCTGTACGCGGAAAACGCCGTGATCGGCGCTCTGCTGATCGACGAGCAGGCGGCGCCGGCCATTCTGGGCGCTGTCAGCATCGCGGATATCCGTGTGCCGCACAACCGGAAGATCTATCAGGCCGCCCGTGCTCTGCTGCTGGAGGGTAAGCCGGTGGATCCGGTGCTGATCCGGGACAAGCTGGGCACCGGCATTGAGCAGTACATCCTGCAGCTGATGGAAGTGACGCCCACCAGCGCCAACTGGCGGGAATATGCGGAGATCATGAGGCAGCAGGCAGCGCTGGAGCGCGTTCGCACCATTGCGCAGGAGCTGACGCAGGCCGTCAGCGTGGACGACTGCCGGGAGCAGGTCGCCGCTCTGGGAGAGATCCTCGCCACCGGCAGGGGCGTGGATGCATGGTCTATGCGGGACGCCATGCAGTACTTCATGGACTCTCAGGGCAGCTCGGAGGAGCGGGAGTATATCAGCTACGGCATCCGAGAGCTGGACGAGGGTACCTACACGGAGCGCGGCGACGTGGTGGTCATCGGCGGCGAGCCCTCCAGCGGAAAGACGGCTTTGGCTCTGGCCATGGCCTACCACATGGCCAAGACGCACAATGTGGGCTTCTTCTCGCTGGAAACGGGAAAGAAGAAGCTGACGGAGCGTCTGGTGTCCACGGTGATCGGGCTGGATTTCAACGCCGTGAAGCGAAAACAGCTGCGGGAGGCGGACTGGGACGCCGTGGTGCAGGGCAGTGAGGAGCTGATCGCCCACAAGCTGACGCTGATCCGCGGCGGCGGCATGACCGCCAGCCAGATCCAGAGCGTGAGCCGCTCCTACGGCTTCGACGTGATCTTCATCGACTATGTGCAGCTGGTGACGCCGGAAGGCGACCCCCGCGCCGGCAACACGCAGGCTATGGCCGCTGTGTCACGCACGCTGCACGCCTTCGCCCAGACCAGCGGGACACTGGTGGTGGAGCTGGCGCAGCTGACACGCCCCCAGAAGCAGGGCGGCTGGAAGGAGCCGAACATGCACGACCTGAAGGAGACCGGCCAGCTGGAGCAGGACGCCGATATCGTGATGCTGCTGTACAAGCCGAAGCCCGGAACGAAGCTCTTTGACGTGGAGTGCGACCCCAACAAGACGCGGTTTCTCAAAATCGACAAGCAGAAGGAAGGGCGGTTGGGTCGGTGGCCGCTGTTCTTTGACGGCGCTCGGCAGCGGTTCGCCATGATGACAGGGCCGGACGGCCACGCGGCCATGCTCAAGTACGTCAACGCCGGGCGCGCCGCCAAGCAGAGGGCGCGGGAGCAGTCGCCGGGGCAGATCGGCATCCGGGAGATCGACCCACATGGCCCGGACTGCCCGTTCCCCGGCAAGGAGGAGTGATATGCAGGTAGGTGATACGATCATGCACAAGCCATTTGTGCTGCGATATTGCAAGGACAGCAGCGAAGCTGTCTGCAAGGAAGTACCGTGCCGGGTGGTCTGGATCCACCCGGAGGGTCGGTTCGCCGTGGTGGAGCGGCGGACGGGGATATATGCGTACCGCGAGTGTGTACGGTGCGGGAAAACGAAAGAAAACGAGGTGCAAAAACGTGAGAACAATAGCAATCATGAACCTGAAGGGCGGCGTGGGAAAAACGGTAACATCCCTCACTTTGGCCGACGCGCTGCGCCGCGCCGGGAGGAGTTCTGTGATCGTTGACTGCGACGGGCAGATGTCCCTGACGCGGTTCTACTTCCCAGATCTGGATCCGGACAACACCGCCACGGTGGCCGACGTGCTGCTGGGCGATAGCGAGCCGGTGTGGAGCGACAGCACCATCCCGGTGGACGGCGAGGGCAAGGTGCAGTTGCTGCCGGGCAGCAGCTCCCTGTATGCCCTGGACGTAAAGGCGCTGAGGAGCAGCATTCACAGTATTCACTCGCTGCGGGATTTCCGGGACGCGGCGGCGCAGGACGGCGTGGAGTATATGATCTTCGACTGCCCGCCGGGCTTTACGGCGGCCAGCTGTGCCGCTCTGATGGCCGCGGACGAGGTGGTGATCCCCATGGTGGTGGACGGGTTCTCCATGTGGGGCGTCAGCGATATGGCGGCGCAGATCCACGGCATGAAGGCCGCCAATCCTGGCATCAAGGTAGCCGGCGTGCTGATCTGCCAGTGGCACAACAGTGAGGTGGTGCGGCAGGGCGAGGCGCTGCTGCGCGGATTGAGCTTGCCTGTGTTCACCACGGTGATACGCCGGACGGAAAAGGTGCCTGAGAGCACCTTCCAGCGACGGCCGGTGATGGATTACAGCCCGCGGAGCGCGGCGTCGCTGGACTATCGGGCGTGGGTGTGGGAGTACCTGCGGGAAGGAGGCGTGAACGATGGCGAAGAAGTTTGAAATGGGCGACTACCTCAAGACACTGGCGCAGCCGGTGTCCAATTCGGACACCGGGCGAGAGCAGATCGAGTACATAGACGTGGATCTTCTGGACAAAGACCAGAACAATTTCTACCAGCTCAGTGATCTGGACGCGCTGGCAGACAATATCGCCACCGTCGGCCTGCAGCAGCCTATCCGAGTGCGTGACGGCGAGAATGGCCATGTGGTGATCGTCTCCGGCCATCGGCGCACGGCGGCCATCCGCAAGCTGGTGGATGAAGGGCGGACGGATCTGCGGGAGGTGCCCTGCATCCGGGAACGGGGCGATGCGTCCCCGGCGCTGCAGGAGCTGCGGCTGATCTACGCCAACAGCAGCACCCGCGACCTGTCCTCGGCGGAGATCTCCCGGCAGGCAGAGAAGGTACGTGAGCTTTTGTATCAGCTGCAGGAAGAGGGGCATGAGTTCCCCGGACGGATGCGGGATCATGTGGCGGAGGCGTGTAAGATCAGCAAGAGCAAGCTGGCGCGGCTGGACGTTATCCGGAAGAGTCTCGATGCCAGCATCCGGAAGGCCTATTGGGATGGCCCCCATAGCAAGAGTTTGAGCGAGGATGCGGCTTATACTCTTTCCCGCCTGTCTGTGGATATCCAGCGGCAGGTAGTGGATGCGTACCTCGGTCAGGATCAGAGCAACAGCGGCCTGAAATGCCTCTACGCGAGTACGGTGGAGGCTGTGACTAAGGCCGTGAACAAGATTAACGGTAGCCCGGCGAAGTGCCCCGATGGCGGTGCCTGCACACACAAGGAGACGCAGGTCGCGCACGTTGTCAAGGTGAAGATCAAGAGCCGCTGGACGGATTGTGGGTGTGAATATGGTTGCTGCGCGAAGTGCAACTCGTTGCAAAGCTGCAAAGATGTGTGTCCGAATTTGATCGGCAAGCAGAAGGAGCTGAAGGCCGCCGCCAAGGCGGAGCGGCAGCGGGAGGCAGCGGAGAAAGAAGCGGAGGAACGCCCCAACGTCGAGCGAGTCGGTGCCATTTGGCAGCGGTTCGGCGCTCTGCGCGAGCGGGCAGGTTTGACGCCGGTGGAATATTTTAAGAGAATTGATTGCCCGTGGAGCCGGCTGTCCGACAGGGCGGAATCTTACGAGTCCGGGGCGGAGAAGCTGACTCCGGAGACGGAGCTGCCTTTCGGCTATAACGTTCACCTGTCTGACATCAACCGGTGGCTGGCTGCGGCGGATGCACTGGGGTGCAGCGTGGACTACCTGATGATGAGAACCAACGAGCCGCGAATGGCGGATGAAGTGACCGCCGTCCCGCAGGTCTGCGCCGGTCAAACCTCACTTGCCGCGTGGATGCCAGGCGGGACAACGCCGGCAGAGCCGTGTGACGTGGTGGCGGAGTTCGACCTGAGCGGCGACGGTGAGCTGACATCCCGCTCGCTCTGCCGGTGGGATGGCGAAGCGTTCCGGTTTGGGAAAGGCGGAGACAAAATCGATGTGCGTGTCGTCCGGTGGCTGGCGCTGCCGGATGTGGAAAAGGAGGACGGGAACGATGATTAACGTGAAGATTGACAAGGGCGTAAGCACCATGACGTTTGCCGGAAGCGGGCTGGAGATTGCTGCTGAATTCGGTGTGATCGTTCACGGGCTGTATACGCAGCTGTACCACCGCGCCGGCCCTGCGATAGCAAAGGGCTGCAAGGAAATTTTGCGGGATATGTTGGCCCGAGAGGATTCTCCTGTGTGGGATGTGAATCTGGGCAAGAACACAGGGCATTCTTTCTTCCTGGAAGGCGATGCGGCGGCAGCTATGACGGAGCGCTTGAGACGCTCTGAGGGGGGGGGGCAGCAGCATGACGAGAGTTGACTTGACAAAGGCGCAATGCGCCGAGCTGGCGAACTACCTGCGAGGCGTCCTGAACAACGGCATGGGCGCGGGCAGCTTTGACAAGATCGAGATGCTGGTGCTGGCCCGCCGCGCCTTGGCGGCTGCAGAGGAGTTGCCGGAGGTGTCCTCTGTTGCCGCCCACGCCCCGGCCACGCGGAAACCACAGCCGGAAGACGCCTCGGCGGCCGGCTCTCCGGCCTCGGAGGCGGCGCAGCTGAAGCGCGACACGTTGGAGCGCCTGACGGCCTACCGGCAGAAGGATGGCCTGGACAGTCTGACACCGCTGGCAGCGGCCTGCGGCAAGGTGGATGGAAAGGTGATCAGCGCGGAGCTGCTGGCGCGGATGCTGAGCCGGGAGCGCTTTCCGGTGGCGATCTGGCGGGAGGTGGCCGCTGCGTTGGACAAGGTGGAGCGGAAGAAAGGAGTGGATGCAGATGGCAAAGACGACTGATCTGGTGGCTGATCTGAGGGCCTGCCGTCATAGCGGCTGTTCGGCTTGCGGTCACGATTGCGGCACTGCCGCGTGCATAGACCACGTTATTGAGGATGCCGCCGACAAGATCGAGGAGCTGGTGGACCGCTGCGCCCGGTATGCCGAGGAGATCGCGGTGCTGCGGGAGAAGGTGGATACATGACCAGAAAAAGGTACGTTAAGCTGCTGATGGCCTGCGGTTTCCCGCGGAACGATTGCCATGAGGCGGCTCAGGCCGTGAGGGTGACTGAATGCTCTTATCAGGACGATATGAAGGACTGGCTGAGGGTGTTCCGGTGTCGGAGAGTATTCAAGCGGACGAATGAAGGTCTCGAGGAACTTCCTCGGTGCATCGACATCTTGCAGCGAGCTCTGGAGGTGGAGTGATGGAACGACTGACAGAGAAGCACTATCTTGGCACCGATCATTACATGAAGTGTTCTGGCAACTGCAATGTGGACATGGATTGCATAGATTGCCCATCGTTTGACCGTCTGGTTGAACGCCTCGCCGCCTACGAGGACACGGGGCTGACACCGGCAGAAGTGTCTGCGCTGATTAAAGACTGGAGCGACCTTTGCACGACCATCGGAGAGTGCGGCGGCATCGACCGCCTGCGCGAGCTGGCGGAAGCCGACAAGGACGAGCGCGTGATGGTGCTGCCAGTAAAGCCAGTACTTACGCCGATTATTTCCAGCATGTTGTACATAATCGAGGACGGAGACATCTATGAAGATGCTCTTTATGAAGCTGTTGTTGGGATGTCGGAAAGTGGGAAGACGAATGTAGTCTACACGACGCTTTCCGACCAGATGATCTTCGAGCAAGCCGATATTGGCAAAACGGTTTTCCTGACACGCGAGGAGGCGGAGAAAGCATTGGAGGCAATGGTTGATGGTTAAAGTGTTCTGTGATATGTGTGGGCGTGAGATTGACTACGAGGTTGACGGCGTGAATCTGGATTTCAATCACTACGGCGTTGTGAATTTTAAGACACCATTTTTCTGCGGAGAAACAACTGTGCCTCTCCTGCGCGGCCAGAGTCTGCAACTTTGTGGAGAACGGCGCAAGAGAAGAGGGGCTGAGCATGCGTGACGAAGATCTGTTGGCCGCGCTGCGGAGGCTGAAGGTGCAGACCGGGAGCCTTGTCTGCCTGGGCTGCGGCTATGAGCATAACTGCGGCATCCATGGGTGCGCAATTCTGCGAAAACCGATCGCATGGTTGGAGCGGAAGCTGGCAGAGGACAAGAGCCGCAGCGTGATGGAGTATCGGGATGGGTACTAAGGTGAACCCGCGACGGGTGCCGCGGACGCAGAAGGATGTAGACGCCGCCTATGATTGGGGCATCGCGGAGGGCCTGCACCGGGGCATTGAGCTGATGCTCTATGTGCTCATCGACAAGCACGCCGCGCCTATGGACGACGTGCAGCAGCTGGCCACGGAGCTGAACCACGCCGCCGAGTGCGTGGCGGAGGGATATGTCACTTGGCCGGACATCCGGCGGATATTGAAGGAATATGACGTGGAGGTGGAATTGACATGACGCCCAGAGAGCGACCTATTGATGTTATCCGCGATTACTTGGCGGATCCTGATGTCCAGCTCCCGGCGAAGGTGTATAGTGCGATTTTGCTGGCTGTTGAGTTGGTAGAGGCGAAGGAGCGGGCGGCGGATCTGATGGAGGAGCTGACATGAGTTCTTCGGGTAGTGATCGGTTTGTGATCGTCCGGCAGCGAGCTGGGTTTATGGTGAAGGCGTTTGTGACGGACAACTACTCGTACCTTGAGCGGTACGGTAGACGGGCGGCGGCGAAACGCTGCCGCCCCGCCTTCAGCCGCACCAGCGTGGACAGGCTGGAGCTGCGCCTCGCGTTGTTTGGCTTCGACGGCATATTCTACACGCTGACCTTTGACGATGATAACGTCCCGCAAGACTGGGCGGGCGCCAAAAAGGCGTGGGAACGATTTCTGAAGCGGCTGAAACGCTGCCGCGGCTCACCGGTGGACTACTACGTCTACCGCATCGAGGGTCTCCACGGGGAGCACCGCTGGCACCTCCACGTTTTTCTGCGGCAGCAGGATTTCAGTTTTGCGGAGGTGCAGCAGGCGTGGGGCGGTCAAGGTGAAATCTGGGCGGAGATATGGAACCGCGCCCGTGTGCTTGCAACCTCCGATGTGGATTGCCGCGGCTATCGGGGGCTGGCGACCTACATTACGAAGGAAGTGCCGGAGGTAGGGCGGCACCCGTGGGGCTGTTCCCGGACTTTGAGCAAGTATATCCCGCCACCCACTGTTACGCCGTCCAGCACCGGCGCGATTCGTCCGCCGCCCGGCGCGGTGCCTATGCTGTCGGAGGAACGGTCTTGTCCGCACTTCGGCAGCTGGGGCGTGTATGGCTATAGCCGATATCTCTTGCCGGGAAAATAAGCGCTTTTATTTTAAATCTATAGTAATATATAGCTTATAGTCTATATAGAACTGTTACCTCTTATCTTGAAACCTAATGATTATTTACGGACAAAGTAGAAAGTGAGATGAAAACACTTGCGAATAACAACGGAATACGGTACAATATCCCCAAGGAACGATGGATGGCTTACCTGTCCCAGGTGTAACCGTAACCGTCACTTCCTGCGAGTTCTCCCCGGAACAGCAGCAACGAAGCTGCCTGTCTATTGCCGGGACTGCAAAACGGAGATCATCCTGCATATCGAGCAAGAGGCCAGAGCGTTGAACGCCGGAGCCCATGAGTAAACACCACGAGTTGGTGCTGTATCATGGACTTCGGCGTTTTTTGTTTTGCCGCGAGGTGATAGCCGCGAGCCAGATCGTCGGAGTCCGAAGCGGAGGGCGAATGGGAATCTCAGATGGGCGTCTCGCGGAGCTGCGGGGGCTGTTTGATGCAGGCAACGAGCATGAATTTTACTCGTGGACGGAGTGGAGGAAGCTCCGCCGGGACGTGTTGAGCATGGACAACCACGAATGCCAGGAGTGTAAACGGCGCGGTGTGTACTCCAGGGCGAGCATCGTCCACCATGTGCAGCATCTCCGTGACCGGCCTGATCTTGCGTTGTCGGTCTACGACGGAAGCAGGCGGCAGCTGGAGGCTGTGTGCAAGCGCTGTCATGAAGCACTGCACCCAGAGAGCCAGCGCCAATACATGCCAACAGCGCCGCCGCTGACGGCGGAGCGATGGGACTGACCCCCCCTCAGAAAAAACGGCCTGCGGCCGCTGTTTGCTACTCGCGGGGGTCCAAGACATTTCAGCGATTTCCGCGTCTGCGCGGTGCCGCGCTGCGCGTGGGCGCGAGAATCGCCGGGCAAATCCAGAATAAACTGCGGTTTTGCGGGGCGGGCAGCTCCGGAAGTACTCTTTTCCTTTTCCCACGGTTCGGGCGGCGTGTCCGCCCGTCCCGCAAAGCCGCAAAAGAATGCCTCAGGCTGGTCAACCGAAGGCCTGCGCTGGATGCGCGGGGTATTGACGTAGGCTGGCTGGCCTGAGGCAGACGCGGTGTCCAAGTCGGACACAGAAAGGAGCAGCTGGGTATGGCGAATGAAAAGCGGCCGGCATACGAACGCCGGCGGGAATACCGGGACCTGCGGCAGTCCATGCTGGACAACCTGGCTGTCCGAGGTCTGGACGAGGACGTGTATCGGGACAAGGTGCAGGAGTATATGGATTTCTGGGTGCGGCGTCAGGGGCTGCGGGACGACATCGCCCGGCGCGGGCTGACCGTCACGGATGACCGGGGGCGGCTGATGGAGAACCGCAGCGTGTCGCTGGAGATTCAGGTTTCCCGCCAGATGCTGGCGATCTTCACGACGCTGGGCTTTAAGGAGGACGCTCTGGCGGCTGCCGCCCGGGGCGATGACGACGATGAGCTGTGAGATCCCCGCGGAGGTTCTGCGCTATATCGAGATCGTCGAGTCCAATAACCCCCGCGCCTGTCCAGAGCAGCACGCGCTGGTGGCGATGATCCGCCGCGTGTTCGATACGGAGGACATCTACGTGGACACGGAGCAGCTGCGCCGGTACCTGAGCCTGCTGCGTTACTTCCCCTATAAGCGGCTATTCCCGTGGGAGGAATTTCTCCTTGCACTGTGGGACTGCACCTATCGCACCGATGGGCGTCCGCGGTGGAAAAAGCTGCTCTGCATGGTGGGGCGCGGCGCAGGCAAGGACGGCTTTATCGCCTTTGACGGCGCATGCTCTATCTCCCCCTACAACCCCGTGAAGAACTACAACGTGGACGTGTGCGCCAACAACGAGGAGCAGGCGGTCACGCCGGTGAAGGATCTGTCCGAAGTCCTTGAATCCCCCAAGTGGGAGTCAAAGCTCAACCGGCACTACTACCACACCAAGGAGATGGTACAGGGCCGGAAGAACAAGGGCGTGATGAAGGGGCGCACCAACAACCCGAAGGGGCGGGACGGTATGCGCTCCGGCAAGGTCGTCTTTAACGAGGTCCACGCCTTTGAGAACTACAACAACTACAAGGTTTTCGTCACCGGTCTGGGCAAGGTCGGGCAGCCGCGTATCGGGATGTTTACATCGAACGGAGACGTGTCTGATGGCCCGCTGGACGACTTCATAGCCCAGGGGCGGCGGATCCTCTTCGAGAACGAGGCGGAGCCGGAGGGCGGCTATCTCCCGTTCATCTGCTGCCTGGAAAACCGGGAGCAGGTCAACGACCCGGAGAACTGGTTCATGGCGAACCCATCGCTGTCCTATGTTCCCCACCTGCGGCAAGAGATCGAGGAGGAATACGCGGACTGGCTGGTCAATCCGGAGCAGAATGGAGACTTCTTGACGAAGCGGATGGGCATCCGCGCCGGCCAGCTGGAGATCAGCGTGACGGACTATGCCAAGGTCAAGGCAACCAACCGGCCGCTGCCGGATCTCCGCGGGAAGTCCTGCGTGGCCGGCATCGACTACGCGGAGATCAACGACTGGGCGAGCGTCAATCTGCACTTCCGTGTGGGCGCGCAGCGTTATGACATCAACCATTCGTGGGTCTGTCTGCAGAGCCGGTCGCTCTCCCGCATCGTCGCCCCGTGGCGAGCCTGGGCGGAGGCGGGGAAGCTGACGGTGGTGGACGATGTGAGTATAGACCCCAACCTCCTGGCGGACTACCTGAAGGGGATGGGCTTGAAGTACAACATCGTCAAGCTGGCAATGGACCACTTCCGCTGGACGCTGGTGAGCGACGCCATGCGGCGCATTGGCTTTGACGCCAGGGACAAGAACCGCGTGAAGCTGGTTCGCCCCAGCGACATTATGCAGGTCGACCCGGTGATTCAGGAATGTTTTGACCGCGACCAGTTTACATGGGGCGACAACCCGCCCCTGCGCTGGTCGGTGAACAATACCAAGAGAGTACGCAGCGGCCAACGTGCCGGTACGAATACAGGAAATTTCTACTACGCCAAGATCGAACCGAAGAGCCGGAAGACGGACCCGTTCATGGCTCTGGTGGCATCTATGACCGAAGAGGCGGTGCTTGGCACCGGCGAGCCGGTGAAGCTGCCGCCCATCGGCGCGATCCGGCTATAGGAGGTGAGCTATGGCTCTGAATTTTTGGAAATGGCTGGCCGGCGGCAAGGCAAGATCGCCCACCACGGTGGAGATCTCCTGCCGGGAGCTGCTGGCGGCGGCGCAGGAATTCCAGCTGCGGGACACCTGCTTCTGGATCTGCGCGAACATGATCGCCAACGCCGTGGGCCGGTGTGAGTTCCGCACCTTCCGCGGCAATGTGGAGATCCGGGAGCGGGAGCACTACCTGTGGAACGTGGAGCCCAACGTGAACCAAAACTCTACGGCGTTTCTGCATAAGTTGGTGTCCAAGCTGCTGGTGGACGGTGAGGTCCTTGTCATCAGCACCCGGCGGCGGGACGGCTATGACGCGTTGGTGGTAGCCGACAGCTACCTGCTGAACGGGGAGTATCCCAGCCGGCAGAATGAGTACGTCAACGTGCAGGTGGGCGATGTCAGTTACGAGAAAACCTTCCGCGAAAGTGAGGTGTTGCATCTCCGGCTGAATCACATCGACATCAAGCCCGTGCTGGATGGGCTGTACGGTTCCTACTGGCGGCTCATCAACGCCGCCATGAAACGCTACGAGTGGGACAAGGGCCAGCACTGGAAGGTGCACGTGGACCAGCTGGCGCAGGGTACGGAGGACTTTAAGGAAAAGTTTGCCCTGATGATCCAGGAGCAGGTAAAGGCCTTCCTGGACTCCAATGGCGCCATCCTGCCGGAGTTCGACGGCTACACCTTTACCAACGAAGGCGGCAAAAGCTATGTGGAGCTGGCGGACATCCAGAGCCAGATGAAGGACATCTTCGGCTTCACCGCCAAGGCGTTTCAGATTCCTGCCGTTCTGGTGGACGGCAGTATCCAAGGCACAGAGGACGCACAGGGCCGGTTCCTGACCGGCTGTATCGACCCCATCTGCGACCAGCTGCAGGAGGAGATCAACCGGAAGCGCTACGGCTACGGGGGCATGATCAACGGGAACTTCCTCCGGGTCGACACCAGCAGTATCCGCCACTTCGACATGTTCGCCAACGCCTCCAATGTGGAAAAGCTGGTGGGCTCCGCTGTGTTCTCGGTCAACGACGTTCTCCGGGCGGCCGGCCTGCCCACTATCCCGGAGCCCTGGGCGGATGAGCACTATCTGACAAAGAATATCGCGGCGCTGGGTGCGGAAACCGTAGCCCTGGGCGGCGCGGAAGGAGGAAGCGCATGAAAACGAGATTCTGGGAGCTGAAGCAGGCCGCCGAGGGCGGCGCGCTGGAGCTCTACATCTATGGCGATGTGGAGGGGAAGACATTCGACTGGACTAACTGGCGCTATGTCCCCAGTGAGAACAGCGCCCAGCACTTCCGGGAGGAACTGGCCAAGTATCCCAACGCCTCCCGCATCGACATCTACATCAATAGCTACGGCGGCAGCGTGTTCGAGGGCACCGCCATCTACAACCAGCTGAAGCGGCACCCGGCCCGGAAGGTGGTCCACGTGGACGGCTTCGCCTGCTCCATCGCGTCGGTGATCGCCATGGCGGGCGATGAGGTCATCATGCCGCGGAACACGCTGATGATGATCCACAACATGTGGCTGGAGGCCGTGGGCAACTCGGCGGAGCTGCGGAAGGCGGCGGACGATCTGGACGTCATCAACGCGGCGGGCCGACAGGCCTATCTGCAGAAGGCCGGTGACAAGCTGCCTGAGGACAAGCTGGCCGAGATGATGGATGCGGAGACCTGGCTGACGGCGGAGCAGTGCGTCGAGTACGGCCTCGCCGACCGCCTGGCGGATGAGGACGCCGACATGAGCGGCGCCGCTGAGATCCTCCAGAAGGTCAACATGAGCACGGAGCAGCGCCTGCAGTACCAGAAGATCCTGGCAGCGCAGCTGCGTGATCTGACATCCGTCCCTGCTGCCGGCGGAGCGCCGGCACCCGACAAAAATCCCCAGGGCAGCGGAAGCCCTGAAAAAAACAATATCCTCGGTCTTTTTGCCTGAGGAACTGAAAGGAGATCAGCATGAATAATAACGACATTCGCAGCCGTGAGGAACTGCGGGAGGCTCTGCGGCAGGCAGCCCTCTCCAACGACGCCCAGGCGTTCCAGTCCGTTTTGGACGAGATGATGCAGCGCATCGGCCTGGATTTGCACGAGGAGTACGAGCAGCGCTTCCAGGGCCTGCAGCAGGAGATGGACTCCCGCGTTCTGGCCCAGAGGGGCGTGCATCAGCTGACGGCGGAGGAGCGCACCTACTACCAGAAGCTGGCCGCGGCCATGAAGTCCCCCAACCCCCAGCAGGCCGTGACGGGGCTGGACCTCGCCCTGCCCAAGACGGTCATCGACTCCGTGTTCGAGGAACTGCAGACGGCGCACCCCCTGCTGAGCCGCATCAATTTCCGCCCCACCGGCGGTGCCGTGGAGATCATGGTGAACACCAACGGCTACGAGGAGGCCGCATGGGGTGAGCTGTGCGACGACATCGTCAAGGAGCTGACGGCGGGCATTAAGAAGATCTCCACCATGCTGCTGAAGCTGTCGGCGTTTCTGCCGGTCTGCAAGGCCATGCTGGATCTGGGCCCCGAGTGGCTGGACAACTTCGTCCGCCAGACGCTTTACGAGGCCCTGAGCAACGGCCTGGAGGCGGGCATCGTGGCCGGCGACGGCAACAAGAAGCCCATCGGCATGACCCGGCAGGTGGGCGACGGCGTCACTGTCACCGGCGGCGTGTACCCCGAGAAGACCGCCATCAAGGTCAACGACCTGAGTCCCGCCACGGTGGGCAACCTGCTGTCCATCATGGCGGCGGATCCCAACGGCAAGCCCCGGCGTGTGCGCGACGTGATCTTCCTGGTGAATCCCCAGGACTACCTGCAGAAGGTCATGCCTGCCACCACGTTGATGGCACCGGACGGTACCTACCGCAACGACGTCATGCCCTATCCCATGGACGTGATCCAGACAGCGGCGCTGCCCCGTGGCAAGGCCGTCATGGGCATCGCCTACCGCTACCTGGCGATGGCCGGCACCTCTCCTGAGGGCCGCATCGACTATAGCGACCACTACCGCTTCCTGGAGGACGAGCGCGTCTACCTGATCAAGGCCTACGCCAACGGCATGCCGCTGGACAACAACGCCTTCCTGGTGTTGGACATCTCCGGCCTGCAGCCCGCCACCTACAAGGTGACGCAGGTGACGGCCCCCACGCCCTCCAACGACGCCACGCTGAGCGCGCTGACCATCGGCAGTCTGGCCCTGACCCCGGCCTTCGCGGGCGCCACTACCAGCTACACGGCGGCCACCACTAATGCGACCAACACCATCACCGCGGTTCCCTCTGATGCCAGCGCATCCATGAAGGTGACCGTGAATGACGTGGAGATCGACAACGGCACCGCCGCCACCTGGCAGAGCGGCAGCAACACCGTGAAGGTCGAGGTGACCGCGCCGGACGGCACCACTACCAAGACCTACACGGTCACCGTCACCAAGTCTTAACGGTGGCGGGCGCGGTGAGCGCCGCGCTGCTGTCGTCCGTCAAGCTCGCCTGCAACATCACCTGGAGCGATGAGGCTACGGACGCCAAGGTGTCCGACCTCATCGCCTCCGGGGAGGCGTACATTGACGGGAAGCTCGGCGCGGCTGGCGACTATGAGAACCCCGGGGAGCCGTTGACGCTGTTGAAAGAATACGTCCGCTACGGCTTGAGTGACGCGCTGGACGTGTTCGAGACGAACTATCTGAACCGGTTGCTGGCCATGCAGAACGACAGGCAGGTGAAGAGCTATGCGGAAGCTACCATTTCGCCCTGACGACCGGCAGATCACGCAGCCCTACCGGGATGGTGTGGTCAAGATCTACACCATAACGGACGCCGCCCAGCCCGGCTACCAGCCCAAGCCTACGCCCACGCTGGTGGAAACGCTGTTCTACGCGGAGCGGCGCGTCGGCCTGCAGCGGTATTACAGCGGCAAGCAGGCGCAGGTGCAGGTGGAGCGCGTGATCCGGACGCAGACGCGGCCAGCGGTGAATCCCCAGTGCATCGCTGTCACGGAGGATGGCACGCAGTACGGCATCGAGCTGGTGCAGCAGCTGCAGGACGTCTACCCGCCGTCCATGGACTTGACGCTCATCCGGATCGCGCAGAAGTATGAGGTGCCACATGAGTAAGGAGCGAAATGTGCCCAAATCGGGCACCGACAGGACACCCTTGTGGGCACAGCGGATCATCGCGGCACACCTGGCCGTGACTGATGCCGTCAGCCACGGCGGGCGCATCCAGTCTGACCGCTACCTTGTTTGGCAGGAGGACGGCGCGAACGACTTCGAGGCGGACGGCGTCCACGCGGAAAAGGCCGTCACCGGCTCCACAGACCTGTTCACGAAGCAGGAATTTGACCCCTGGCGTGACGATCTGGAGGCGGCCTTTGACGCGGCTGGACTCGTCTGGCACCTGAACAGCGCCCAGTACGAGGAGGAGACCGGCTTCTGGCACTACGAATGGGACTGGGAGGTGTTTGCCTGATGGCGCGGTTTGAATTCGGCGGCATCGACACCTACATCCAGCAGCTGAACAAGCTGCAGGCGGCCACGCGGGACGGCGTGATCGGCAAGACGGTCTACGCCGGCGCGGAGGTCGTCGCCGACTCCGTCAAATCCGCCATTCAGGCGCTGCCGGTGGGCAGCGGACAGGCCTCCGGCAATGAGCTGGTGGACACGGTGACGCTGCCCCAGAAGGCCGGCCTGCTGGACGGCTTCGGCATCAGCCGTATGAAGGATGATGACGGATTTGTCAACGTCAAACTTGGCTTTGATGGGTACAACTCCACCCGGACGGAAAAGTACCCGCGGGGGCAGCCCAACGCTCTGATCGCCAGATCTGTCAACAGCGGCACTATCTTCCGGAAAAAAACGAAGTTTGTGGACAAGGCCGTGAACTCCGCCAGGAAGGCGGCGGAAACGGCAATGAACGCGGCGTGCAGCCGCGAAATCGAAAAAATCATGAAATAGGAGGTGCTGCTATGAGTGCAGCAGGAAAGGTCTGTACGGGCTTCAGTATGCCCTACGTGG
>ERZ1026898.237-NODE-237-length-36551-cov-18.049814_pt1 | contig 36551 bp, 34 predicted proteins | sample MGYA00380178_ERZ1026898 | MGnify/ENA primary metagenome ERZ1026898 (study PRJEB33269, sample SAMEA4719814) | human gut metagenome | biome: human-associated habitat; feature: organic feature; material: feces | place: Cameroon | collected 2013-10 ...
TTCTGGGCCACAGCCAGCACGGCCACATGGAGGCCGTGGGCTACGACCTCTACGTCAAGATGCTCAACCAGGCCATCGCCCGGGCCAAGGGTGAGCCCATCCAGCGGGACAAGAGCGAGTGTCTGGTGGACCTGCGGGTGGACGCCTTCATCCCGGAGAAATACATCGCCGACGGGCCGGGCCGCATCGAAGCCTACAAGCGCATTGCCGCCATCCAGACCCCGGAGGACGCCGCCGACGTGCTGGACGAGCTCATCGACCGCTACGGTGACCCGCCGCCCTCGGTGAGCGACCTGGTGAACGTTTCGCTGGTGCGGGTGCAGGCCACCGCCGTGGGCGTGTACGAGGTAACCCAGAAGAAGGACACCATCGTGCTGAATCTGGAACACCTGGATGTGCCCATGATCCGGGGCCTGCTGGTGGCCTTCAACGGCCGCGTCACCGCCGGTGCAGGCTCAAAGCCTTACCTTTCGGTCACCCTGCACCCCGACGAAAAGCCGCTGGAACTGCTGCAGAGCATCCTCAAGGCAATGGCGGAGATCCTGAATGGCAAGGACAAACCGCAGGAAAGCAAGTAACCGATAGCATCCTCGCCCTCTCAGTCCTCTCGCATCCGCTCGATGCCAGCTCTCCCAAAGGGAGAGCCATTGGCAAACCGGGAGACGTTATCTCTTCGCCAGAGGCTCTCCCTTTGGGAGAGCTGGCGCGTCAGCGCCTGAGAGGGCGAGCCATCTACAATTTCAAAAAACAGGAGCATTACACATGAAAAAGAAACTGCTTGCGCTGGTATGCGCACTCGTCATGATCTTCAGTCTGGCAAGCTGCGGCCTGTCCACCCCGGACACCGTGGGCAAGGTCGGCGACTTTGAAGTGTCCTCCGGCCTGTATCTGCTGGCCCAGTTCAGCGCCTACCAGCAGGCTGCCCAGCTGGCCGACAAGGACCAGGACGCCACCGACGTGAAGGCCTTCCTGAAGGAGACCATCACCACCGATGCCGACAGCGGCGAGACCGCCGTGGTCCAGGACTATGTGGCCGACAAGACGCTGGAGACCCTGCGCACCTTTGCCGCCATCGACGCCCGCTTTGCCGAGCTGGGCGGGGAGCTGACCGCCGAACAGACCCAGGTGGCCGACAACTACGCCCAGCAGCTGATGGACCAGTACGGCAGCACCTACACCGCCAACGGCATCGGCCTGGAGACCCTCAAAGCCTTTGAGCGCATCCAGCTCAAGCACACCCTGCTGCTGACGCTGGTGTACGGCCCGGACGGCGAAAGCCCCGTGGACGACAGCGACCTGACCGAGCATCTGGACAGCCAGATGTACGAGCTGGCCTATGTGAACATCCCGCTGTACAACACCAGCACCTTTGTGTCCGCCTCCGACGACCAGAAGGCCCAGATGCTGCAGCTGGCACAGGCGGCCGCCGCAAGCTGCAGCGAAACGCAGGACGGCTCGGTGTCCGAGCAGGTCAGTGCCCTGCATTCTGCCGCTTCTGCCGCCCTGCCGGACATCTACGCCGTGCTGGACTCCACCCCCGCCGAGGATGCTTCCAACGTGCAGACCGAACTGCTGACCGAAAGCGACCTGACCGATGCCTTTACCCAGGACGGTGCCGCCGACGCCGTGCGCGGCCTTGTGTACGGCGAGGCCGCTGCCGTGCAGTACAATGCCGCTTCCATCATCCTGATGATGCGCATTGACCCGCTGCAGGTGTCCACGCTGGACGCCCTGCGCACCCAGATCCTGAGCGACATGAAGGGCGACGAGCTGGAAGATGCCCTCACCACCTACGGCAGCACACTGGAGAACGATCTCAGCACCTCTGCCATGAACAAGATGCCCGCCAGCAAGATCGTGAACCCGTCCTCTTCCAGCAACAGCTGATCTGCCCCCAAACGCAAAAAGGCCCCGCTTCCGTACCCGGAAGCGGGGCCTTTTTTGGCGTTGTATTTTGGGGCGGAGCTTACGCGCCGCGCTCCCGCTCATCCTTCAGGATGTCCCGCATGTGCTGCAGGGTGTCCACGGTGCGGCGCAGCTCTTCGTCCCCCAGCTCGGTGCGCAGGCGGGCATAGCAGCGCTTCATGAAATCGCGTTCCTCAGCCATCAGCTCCACGGCCTTGCTGGTCAGCTCCACATAGGTGCGGCCGGCCTCCCGGTCGGTGAGCCAGCGCACATAGCCCTGGTCCTGCAGCTTCTCGATGCCTTTGGACAGCTCGGTCACCTTCACGCCCATCTCGGCGGCAAGATCAGCCAGATAGAGTTTCTCGTCCGGGTGGCTCTCCTGCCGCATCTTGATGTAGAACAGCACCAGATAATCCGTGCGCCGGATGGTGCTGAACACCCGGTCCACATCAAAATTGTGCAAGAAGAACCATTCTTCCGGGTGCTTCTGCATGGCTTCCTGTTTCATGGCACAGCCCTCCTGTTATCGTGCATCCCGCGGGATGTAGTCGTGGGTGCCGCCCAGGCTCTTGTAGGCCGGGCGGATGATCTTGTTGGCGCTGAGCAGCTCTTCGATGCGGTGGGCACTCCAGCCCATGATGCGGGCCACGGCAAACAGCGGGGTGTACAGCTCCATGGGGATGCCCAGCATATCGTACACAAAGCCGCTGTAGAAATCCACGTTGGGGCTGACGCCCTTGAAGATCTTCCGTTCCTCGGCGATGAGCTGCGGGGCCATGCGCTCGATCTTGGCGTACAGGGCCAGGTCCTTGTCCCGGCCCTTCTCGTGGGCCAGCTGCTCCACATAGCCCTTGAACACAACCTCACGGGGGTCGCTGAGGGAGTAGACCGCGTGGCCCATGCCGTAGATCAGGCCCTTGCGGTCAAAGGCTTCGCCGTGCAGCAGTTTTTTCAGATAGGTTTCCAGCTCTTCTTCGTCCTCCTGGTCGTGCAGATTCTCGCGGATGTTCTGCATCATCTGCATCACCATCAGGTTGGCACCGCCGTGGCGCGGGCCCTTGAGGGAGCACAGCGCCGCCGCCATGGCCGAGTAGGTGTCGGTGCCGGAGGAAGTGACCACGCGGGTGGTAAAGGTGGAGTTGTTGCCGCCGCCGTGCTCGGCGTGCAGCAGCAGCGCCACGTCCAGCACGCGGGCTTCCAGCTCGGTGTACTTCATGTCCGGGCGCAGCATCCGCAGGAAATTTTCTGCGGTGGAAAGCGCCGGGTCCGGGCGGTGGATATACATGCTGCCGTCTTTTTCGTAGTGATTATAGGCGTGGTAGCCATACACCGCCAGCATGGGGAAGATGCCCGCCAGCTGGATGCTCTGGCGCAGCACGTTGGAGATGGAAAGGTCTGCGGCCATGGGGTCGTAGGAGGCCAGCGTCAGCACGCTGCGGGCCATGGAGTTCATGATATCGTGGCTGGGGGCCTTCATGATCACATCACGGGTAAAGTTTGTGGGCATGGTGCGGCACTCGCCCAGCACGCGGCAGAACTCGTCCAGTTTTTCCTGCGTGGGCAGCTCGCCAAACAGCAGCAGATAGCCTGCTTCCTCAAAGGCGAAGCGGCTGCCGCTGGAACCGCGGATCAGGTCCTTTACATCGTAGCCGCGGTACAGCAGCTGGCCGTCCGCCGGGCGCTTGACGCCGTCCACGTATTCAAAGGCGCGGATATCGGAAATGTTGGTCAGGCCTGCCAGAACACCCTTGCCGTTCTCATCGCGCAGGCCGGCTTTGACGCCGAACTCCTGATACAGGCTTTTACTGATGCGGTCGTGCTCGGCACACAGCGGCTGCTGCTGGTCGAAGTACCCCATCACGTTCTGCAAATGATCCATTTTCGGTTGCTCCTTTCCCGTTCTCTTAAATTTAGTATACTCTTCCAGATTACAAAAAGGATATTTCGGTGTCAAGCAACTGTTTGTAAACAAAAAGAAAACAAAACGGAGACTTTGAAAAAAGTGCAGCCCGCCCAGCACAGTGAAACGCCGACTGTTGATTGAATTTGACCTTGCTTCGTGCTATAATAAAACTGGAATCTTATGAAAGAGGTGATTTGAATGAGCAATCGTGAATTTGCGCACAGCCTGCTGGACCAGATCCCGGATGCAAAGCTGCTTTATATCATCTCCTATCTGCAGGGGGCGGCCATCCCGGACGAAGAAGCAGAAAGGGCCGATGATGCTTACTGCGAGCAGCTTTTAAAGGAATACCAGAACGACCCGGACCCACACAAAACAGATGCCATCCCGCTGGAGCAGCTGGCACAGGAGCTGGGCATTGCATTATGAAATATAAAGTTGTTGTAGAAAAGCGCGCGGCAAAGTTCATCCGCAAGCAGCAGCCTGCCCAACAAAAGCGCATTCTGGAAGCGCTGGCGCAGCTGCCCACAATGGGCGATATCAAACCCATGGCGGGGGCACCCGGCTTCTACCGGCTGCGTGTAGGCGACTACCGCATTTTGTACACGGTGGAAGAAGAACGCATCACCGTGCGCGTGACCGATGCCGGAAACCGTGGAGATATTTATAAATAGCTTTTAACAAAAAATGGGGCTGTTGCAAAATAGCCCCATAAAAAATAATGCACAAAACCCGGAACCTTTTCTCGGCCAAAATGGCTCAAAAAGGGTTCCGGGTTTCTGATTTTGCGCTATTTCCTTGTGGAAATTGCTATCGCATTTTTATTTTGCAACAGCCCCATTTTTTCATGCGCTCTTTACTTTACTTCTTTGCGATCATTTCCGTATAGGCCAGCACCAGCGGGCCCACGCCCTTGGCGTCGTTGCAGACAACAGGCTCACTGAAATAGTAGGCAAGGCTGCCGTCGCGGTGGTCCTTGCCGCCAAGGCCGGCCACCAGACAGATGCCGTCCAGCTGCAAGCTGCCATCCGGGTTCTTGGAAAGGTACTTGTCGCAGGTGCCATAGAAGGCCTTTTCGGCCCACGCAGCCATGCGTTTGGGCAGGTAGCCCAGACGCACGCCCTTGAGCACGGCGTAGGCGAACAGTGCCGTGCCGCTGGTCTCAAGGTAGTTGCCCTCCACGCCGGGGTGGTCCATCACCTGCCAGAACATACCAGTCTCCTCGTCCTGGAACTTGTGCACATCCTCAATGGTCTGCTTGAGCATGGCCATGATGCCGCGGTACTCGTTGTACAGCTGCTCGTCCATCCGCTCCAGCACGTCCACCATGGCCACCATGAACCAGCCCATGGCGCGCAGCCAGAAGTTGGGGCTGCAGCCGGTGACGGGGTCGGCCCAGTACATCTGGCGGCTCTCGTCGTAGCCGTGGTAGTACAGGCCGGTCTTTTCGTCCCGCATGTGCTTTTTGATGTTCATGAACTGCTTGTAGCTGTCGATGCAGCCCTGCATCTTGTTGAAGCGGGTCTCGTACTCCATGTAGAAGGGCTGGGCCATGTAGGTGCCGTCCAGCCACACCTGCCACGGGTAGATGTCCTTGTGCCAGAAGTTGCCCTCCTTGGTGCGGGGCTGGGTGAGCAGCTGGCTGCGGATGGTGTCGATGGCCTTGCGGTACTTCTCGTCCCCGAAGATGTCATACAAGATGAACAGGTTCTTGCCCTGATTCACGTTGTCCAGATTATACTCCTTGGGGTCGTAGGTCTTGATGGAGCCGTCCTGCTGCACAAAGTAGTCGATAAACTCCTTGGAAAACTCCAGATACTTCTCGTCGCCGGTGGTCTTGTACAGGCTCAGGCAGGCGGTGATCATGCAGCCGTCGATGTAGTTCCACTTGTTGGGCTTGCCGCTGCGCACCTTCTCGATGTTCCACATGGGTGCTTCGGCGCTGGAATTGGCGATCAGGTAGTCCACATAATCGCCCAGCATGGACAGGATCTCTTCATGGGTCATGGTTTCAGTCCTCCTCAAAATGGCCGACGTTTGCAAAGTGCAGGCGTTCGCCCTCGTAGCCTTCGATCTTCACGTTGTGCAGGTCGATCTCCTTGACGTTCTCGGCGTAGATGGCCAGCTTTTTCACCAGCGGGCGGTTATCCGCCATGGCGGCCTGTCCGGCCTCGGCGTTCGGGTCGAAGGTGATGGTGACGTTCTTCATGGTAACGCGCTCGATGGGCTGCTCCGGCAGACCGTCGAAGTAGCAGCCGGCGAACTGGGCATCGGTGGCCACGATATTTTCCATGGTCAGGCTGCCCAGCTTGGGGGTGTACTCGTCCACGGGCATGGCATCGCGGCACTGCACATAGGGGCCGTGGCCGTCCGGGTCGCAGAAATAGAACATGTTGATGACGAAGGGAGCCTTGACGCCGCGCATCTCCACATTGCGGAACACCAGCCCGTCAATGACGGCGGTGTTGCCGCGGCCGCGGCGGGTCTTGACCCGCAGGCCGCGGTCGGTGTGGTCCATCAGGCATTGAGTGACCACCATATCCTTGACGCCGCCGCTCATCTCGCTGCCAATGACGATGCCGCCATGGCCTTTATCCAGCAGGCAGTTGCGGATGACGGTGTGCTCGCAGCTCTTTTTCAGCTTCATGCCAAGGAACACCTTGCTTGCCTTCATGGCGATGCAGTCGTCGCCCACATGGATGTTCACGCCGATGATGCGGATATGCTCGCAGCTCTCGGGGTCGATGCCATCGGTGTTGGGGGCGTTGTAGGGGTTGTTGATGTTGAAATTGAGCAGGTCAAGGTGCTTGACAAAGATGGGATGGATGGTCCAGGAGTAGCTGTTCTGCACCGTGATGCCATGCAGGCAGACATTCTCGCTGTCCACAGCGGCCACCGCGCGGGGACGCCACGCGATGCGCTTGATCTTGGGGGTCACCCACCAGTCGCCGTTCTGGGCGTCGCAGTCCAGCGTGCCCTCGCCGGTCACTACCACATCGTGCACCTGCGTGATGTTCAAAAGGCCCGCAAAGCTGTCCAGCGGGTTGCCTTCCCAGCCGGTGAGGTAGTATTCGTCCACCTCGTTCTCGCTGGGAATGACGCCGGGCAGGATGGGGTAGTGGGTGCGGTCGTTATCGCCCAGAAGCACAGCGCCCTTTTCAAGGTAGAGGGTGGTGTTGCTCTTCATAAACAGGCTGGCCGTGCGGTAGCGGCCTGCGGGCACGTACACCGTTCCGCCCTTGGGACAGGTGGACAGCGCTGCCTGCAAACGGATGGTGTTGTCCGTAGTGCCGTCCGCCACCAGACCGTAGCGGGATGCATCCACAAAGAAGGTCTCGGCTTCGGTGGTGAAGGTGCAGGAAAGGCTTTCGCCCTCCGCCTGCACGCCTACGGTGTATTCGGTGCCGGGCAGCAGGGAAAACAGGGAGAACACATTGGTCTCGCAGGCTTCGTAAACGGTCTTGCCGTTCAGCGTGACAGTGAACGGATGGGCCGGACGGTAGCACAGGCCGTTTTCCAGCTCGAAAACAGCACTGCGCGTCATAGAGCGAATGAGCGACAGATTCATGAGAGAACCTCCTGATGATTTTGTCTTGCCCGCAGGAAGCGGACATGATATGATAAAGAAAAAATGCTTTTTTGGCAGGACGGCGGGTAGTTTCTTCGAGGACCGTCCGCTGGGGTGGGACCCTGTTGCCGAAGGCAATAGGGCGGGCGATGGAATGGCCCGATTCGTGTCCGAGGAGAAAGCTACCCGATGGCCTGACATGGAAGGAATGCATTATGAGATCAGAACGTGAAAAGATCACCGGTAAGGTGGCGGCAGCCACCCTGCGGCTAAGCGGCGGACGCTACGAGCTGCCGCCCGATGAGGATACCTGCTACCTGCTGCTGGTGGCCGAGGGCAGCTTTACGCTGCACTTTGGCGGGCAGGAGATGCTGGTGAACCCCGGCAGCGCCGTGCTGCTGGGCCCGGGCGGCGGCAGCTTTGCGCAGGCGGGCAGCGCTGTGCCCCAGATCGTGGGGTGCCGCTTTCCGCTGGGGATGCTGCACGAACTGAAGAATACAGCCGGGCGGGATTTCAGCCGCCTGTTCACGCCCGCAGAGCGCACCGTGCTGTACGCGCCGGTGCAGTGGCAGAGCCGCATCCGCACCCTGCTGGAAATGATGGCCAGCGCCAGCATCGAGCAGGATTATCCCGGCCCGCTGTATCTGCTGCTGATCCTGCACTATGTGGAGCAGGAGTGCATTGCGGAGAGCAGCGCCATGGCACGCCCCCACAACGAGACGGTGGAGCAGATCTGCGCTTACCTTGCGGCCAACTACCGGCAGAAGTTCTCGCTGACCGAGGTGGCGGCGCAGTTCTATCTTTCGCCTTATTACCTCAGCCGCCTGTTCCGGCGGGTGACAGGGCAGTCCATCGTGGATTACATCAACAACCGCCGCATCGAAGCCGCACAGAAGCTGCTGGAGAGCACCGAGCTTTCCATCAGCGCAGTGGCCGAACAGACCGGCTTTGCCAGCGCGGCTCACTTCCGCCGCGTGTTCCGCGAGGTGATGGGCACCGGCCCGCTGCAATACCGCAAGGGACATAAGAAATGATAATTCCGCTGCGCGGAACATGATGTGCTTCGCAATGATGCGTTCTCTTCGAGAACATGATGCGCCGCTTTGCGGCAATGTGCCGTAAGGCACACATCATCTGCCGCAGGCAGACATCATGGCCCGCAGGGCTCATCATGTTTCACGCAGTGAAATACATCATGAACAAACAAACCCCCTGTGCCATCTACGGGAACGGCACAGGGGGTGTTTGTTTGTATCAGATGATCTTATGCGTGTGCGCGGGGCTTAGCCCTTGACAGCACCGGCAGAGATACCTTCAACGAACTGGTCCTGTGCACAGAAGAAAACGATCAGCTGCGGCAGGATGGAGATCAGGGACAGCGCCAGGATCTTGTTCCAGGCAAAACCGGTATCACCGTCCATGGACAGCTTGACGAACAGGGACATGGGGTACTTGCCGGGGGTGCTGACGTAAAGCAGCGGGCCCATGAAGTCGTTGCAGCTCCACATGAACTGGAACAGTGCGCAGGACACCAGAGCGGGTCCCAGCATGGGCACGATGACCTTGTACAGGGTCTGGAAGGAGGAGCAGCCGTCGATGGCGGCAGCCTCGTCCAGATCACGCGGGACATTGCGCATGAACTGGATCAGCTGGTAGACGAAGTAGGTCTCGGTCGCAAATGCGCAGTGCACCCAGATGGCCAGATAGAAGGGGCTGTCCAGCCAGCCGAACTTGTTGTACAGCAGGTACTGCGGCACGTTCAGAACGACCTGCGGCAGGAACAGGGTGGCCAGCATGATGTTGAACATCAGCTTGCGGCCCGGGAAATCGAAGCGGCCAAAGCCGTAGGCAGCCACACAGGCAGAGACCACCGTGCAGATCACCTTGGGGATAACGTAGCTGTAGGTGTTCAGCATGGCCTGCAAAATGTTGATGGAGCCGCCGAAGTTGTTCAGCGCGCCGCGGTAGCCGTCCAGCGTGGGATGCTTGATCCACAGGCTGATGCCGGCAAAGATCTCGCTGTTGTCCTTAAAGGTAGCACTGATCATCCACAGCAGCGGGTAGATCATGATGACGCCGACCAGGATCAGGACGAAATACTTGAAGAAGGTCGCGATTTTGTTCGATGTTTTCATTCCCATACTGGTCACCTTACCTTTCGTCAGAGTAGTAGACCCACTTCTTCTGGCTGGTAAATGCAATGATCGTCAGGATGCAGACGATGATGAACATGATCCATGCCAGAGCGGATGCCATACCCATGTCATAAGACTTGAATGCGTAGTTGTAAACCAGCAGAGAGATCAGCGTGGTGGAACCACGAGGGCCGCCGTTGGTGATGATGTACGGGCCATTGAACTCCTGGAAAGCCTGGCAGATCTGAGTGACCAGATTGTAGAAGATAATGGGGGTGATCATCGGGACGGTGATGGAGAAGAACTGGCGCCACTTGCCTGCGCCATCGATGGTAGCGGCCTCGTACAGGTCTGCGGGCACGCCCTTCAGAGCTGCAAGGAACAGCACCATGGCGGAACCGAACTGCCAGATACGCAGGAAACAGATGATCCACAGCGCGTAGCTGGGGTCGCTCAGCCACTCCGGGCCCTGCACCAGACCAAAGGTGATAGCGCGCAGAACGGTGTTGAGCAGGCCGTCCACACTGAACACTGCCTTCCACAGCACGGCGATAGCCACAGAGCCGCCCAGAATGGAAGGAATGTAGTACACGGTGCGGAACAGGTTCACGCATGCGATCTTGAAGTTCAGGATGTATGCAATGAACAGTGCAAAGATCAGCTTCAGAGGCACGGTGATGAACGCGTACTTGAAGGTGATGAGCAGAGCCTTGGTGATCTTGGTGGTGGTAAAGGCGGTAATGTAGTTGGCCAGACCAACAAAGTTCACATCGTTCTTAAAGAAGTTCATATCGGTGAAGCTGTAGTACAGCGACTGGCCGAAGGGAACAGCCTTAAAGACGACAAAACCGATGATCCAGGGAATCAGATAAAACAGACCCTGATACTTATCCAGCCATTTCTGGAACGGGGTACGCCCGACAGCAGGCGCCTTGCTTTCTTTCATCTGGGAAATCCTCCTTTTTTAAGGAATTTCGGAGCATGAGACGGACACAGACCAGATACAGCTTTGTCAAAAATTTGTAATATATTTCTGACAAAAAAGGGGCATCTGCCGGTTGGGCGGCAGGTGCCCCCTGTATCGTTCAAAGGGTGCCTTTTATGTACGATATCCTACCGCACACAGCGGCACGCGGGCACGAACTCAGCCGATGGTGTAGCCAACGGACTCCATGCCGTCCAGCAGGGTGTCGACCACATCTGCACCTGCAACGCCGTCGTAGTCAACGGTGTCGAACACTTCCTGATAGATACCGGTGCCGGAAGCCTTCAGGTCGTTGTTCTCGAACAGGGGATCCAGCTTGTTGGTGGTGAAAGCCATGACCTTGGCGTTTGCCTCAGCGACCAGATCCTTCACGGCGCCGGCAGCCTGAGCGGCAGCCAGACCAGCCTTGGAAGCGGGGATGCCGCACTCGGAACCCATGATGGAAGCGCCCTTCTCCTCGTTCAGCAGGAAGTTGATCAGGGTAGCAGCCTCGGCAACGCACTGGCTGGTCTTGGTGATAGCCAGACCCATGGAGACCTTGGAGAAGCCGCCGTTGTTGTCGCCGAACTTGATCTCTTCGCCAACGGTGAAGCCGTCCTTGTTGGCGTCATCCAGAGCGGAGGAGTACTTGGTAGCAGCGGAATCCCACTCGAAGATGCCTGCGATCTTACCGGTGATCCACTCGTTGGACTGGTGGGTAGCGGTATCGGAGTTTGCAGAGTAGTAGGTCTTCAGGTTCATCATGACGTGGCCTTCCACCAGGCTCTTGATGAAGTCGATGCCCTCAGCGATCTCGTCCTCGGTGTAGTTCAGGGTAGAGGTGACGGGGTCAGCCCAGTCCTTGCCGTACTTGGACTCGAGGTAGAACACCATCAGGATCATACGGTCGTATGCGCCCAGGTGCATGGGGTAGTAATCGTCGCCCAGCTTCTCCTGGAAGGCCTTGCCGGCAGCCATCAGATCATCCAGAGACTTGGGCACTTCGGTGATGCCAGCCTTGTTGAAGGTGGTCATGTTCCAGAAGAAGATACGGCCGGTCATGGAGACGGGCACGCACTGCTGGCTGTTTGCAACGTAGCAGGCGTCCATGGCAGCGGCATCCCACTGGGTCAGATCCAGGAACTTGGAAACAGTGTTCAGGTCCACGAACTTGCTGCCGTCGGCAGAGTAGTTGTACAGCCAGTTCCAGTTCACCTGGCACACATCCTGTGCGTTGCCTGCGATGAAGGCAGCTGCCATCTTCTCTTCCCAGCCGGACCATGCGGCAAAGGTGGGCTCGATGGTGATGTTGGTGTGCTCTGCCTGGAACTCCTTGATGGCGTTCTGGTAAGCCTCGTGACGGCTGTCACCGCCCCACCAGCTGATGGTCATGGAAACAGGACCGTCAGACAGTGCCAGACTCTCGTCTGCGGAAGCAGCGGGAGCGGAAGAAGCAGCGGAAGATGCCACAGAAGATGCAGCGTTATTGCCGCCGCAGGCAGCCAGCAGGCCGGCAGCGCCCACAACGCCGCTGACCTTCATGAAATCACGACGAGAAATTGCCTTGCTCATTTTTGTTCTCCTCCTAATATAGAAAACATCATCTTGAACGGGGGTTCTGCACGCGCCCCGTTGTATACAATTATGATAGCAAAACACTGCGCAAAAAGAAAGATGCAAATTGCAGATATCCGAACAAAAAACGTACAAATATTGCTCTTGTTTTGGCGCGGGATTTGACGCCTTTGCTGAAATGAATAAACTTGGGCCGAAAAACTGTGCAACATGTCCATTTCGCCATTTTGCATAGAAAACTTGGATGCATCCTAGAGGGAACGTCGAATTTTGCAATAATTTTGTAAACATTCGGTTTCGGAACATGGAACTGTTGCATACATTGTGGCAGAACAACAGCTCGAAATGGCCCGGATGCAGGATCGTGAACTGATATATCAATAGCGCAAAAAATGTGCACTCTGATATATCAATTGCGTGCGGGGCGCGCGGAATAAGGTATCCGATGGGCCGGAATGTGTGCAGCAACGGCCTTTTTTGGGCGCTTTTGCGCAAAACGAAATATATTTTGCGGTGCTGCGCAAAGCACGTGCCGAATGCACAGGAAAAAAATAAGGCCGCCATATCCGCGGACACAGCAGCCTTGTATACAAGTTTTCTCAGCTTTTGGCGGCAGCTTTTTCAGCGTAGAAGGCTCGCCGTGCCTTAAAGTAGCATTGAGGGCACATACTCACATACTGTACGTCGTTTTCCAGATCGATGGCCACCTGCTCTCCTTCAAAGACGAATCTGCCGTTCACCTTGCGGCAGTTGCAGATGGCCTTGCGCCCGCAGGTGCAGATGGTCTTCATCTCCTCAATGGTGTGGGCCAGCTCCAAAAGGCGGGTGGAGCCGGGGAAGCCCTTGAGCGAAAAATCTGCCCGCAGGCCGTAGCAGATCACCGGAATGTTCAGATCCACAGTCACCATGAACAGCTGCTCGGCCTGCTGTGCAGTGAAGAACTGGCTCTCGTCGCACAATACGCAGGCCAACGGCTTTTCGCCCTGTGCAGCCTGCCGCACGGCGGCAAAGACGTCCATCTCCGGCGGGATGAGCAAGTCCGCTTTGCGGCGCACGCCCAGACGGCTTACCAGTTCGCCGCCGCCCTTGGTGTCCACCTGCGGTTTTAAGATCAGCACCCGCATCCCCTGCTCTTCGTAGTTGTGAGCCACCTGCATCAGGGCGGTGCTTTTGCCGCTGTTCATTGCGCCGTAGCGGAAATACAGTTTTGCCATTTGAAAAACTCTCCTTACAGAAGAAAAGACTGCTGCTCTTGTGCAGCAGTCTCTATTTCTTTTTATTTACTATAATAGGTATGCTCAATCCTGATTGCGCAGGCGGTAGCCAAGGCTCATCAGGCTGTCGCCCAGATGGACGTTCTCCACCACCACATCCGGATACGGCACGGAAAGATCGTAGTGGGAGAAGTTCCAGAAGCCCTCGATGCCCAGATCCACCAGCCGTCCGCTCACCTTTTCAGCGCCGTCGCGGGGCACACAGAGCACGGCCACTTTGGGGTGGTGTTCGGCACAAAAGGCTTCCAGCTCGTCAATGTGGCGGATCTGGATGCCGTTGATCTCCTTGCCCACCTCGTTTTGTGCCACATCAAAGGCGGCGATCAGGCGGTAGCCGTTGGTGTCGGTGGTGATAAAGCGGCTCACGGCCTTGCCAAGACGGCCACAGCCGATCAGGATGGTGGGCAGGCGGTCGCCGTTGCCGAACAGCAGGCTTTCCAGAATGGAAAGCAGGTTTTCCACCGAGTAGCCGATGCCCTGCCGGCCATTCACATCGCCGATGCAGTTGAAGTCCTGCCGCACCTGCGAAGCGGTGGTACCCATCTGCGCGGCAAGCTCGCGGGATGAAATGCTGGTAATGCCCTCTGCCTGCAAGGAACGCAGGTAGCGGTAATATTTGGGAAGACGCTTGATCACGGGAAGCGAAGCCTTTGCGGGGGTGTTCATGGGATACTTTCTCCTTTCGCTCTATCGGTAGCGACACTGCTTTTGCCTGCACTGCAAAACGCCGGTGCGCATCAGGACTGTTTTGTCTATCATTTACTGCCAATTATATAAAGTATACTGCACCATGTGAGAATGTCAAATAGTTATCAGAAAAAATTTAGAAAAAAAGTGCCCATCTTTGTCTGCCATGGGCCGCGCATAGCCGGGCCGCATGCGGGGAACGCTGAAAAAAAGCACAAGGAGACGGCTATGAAAGACGAAAAGCAGGAGCAGACGGACGCCCGTCGGCTGGAAAAAGAACAGATCGAGGATCTTGGCACGGTAACGCTGGCGCGCGGCGAGCACATCATCCACTGCCTGACCGTCATTGGTCAGGTGGAGGGCCACAGCGAAGCGCCGCAGGGCCAGAAAACCACCAAATACGAGCATGTGATCCCCCAGCTGGTGGCCGTGCAGGAGGACCCCCGCATTGAAGGGCTGCTGGTGCTGTTGAACACCGTGGGCGGCGATGTGGAAGCGGGCCTTGCGCTGGCGGAACTCATTGCCAGTGTATCCAAGCCCAGTGCCACGCTGGTGCTGGGCGGCGGGCACTCCATCGGCATTCCGCTGGCGGTCAGTGCGCGGCGCAGCTTTATTGTGCCCACCGCCACCATGACCGTGCACCCGGTACGGCACTCCGGCGTCATTCTGGGGGTGCCGCAGACCATGCGCAGCTTTGAGCAGATGCAGCAGCGCATCACCGGCTTTGTGGCGGCCCACAGCGGCATGACCGAAAAGCGCTACACCGAGCTGATGCTGCACACCGGTGAGCTGGTGATGGACATGGGCACCGTGCTGGATGGCCGCCGCGCCGTAAAGGAAAAGCTCATCGACGAGCTGGGCGGGCTTTCGGATGCGCTGGCATGGCTGTATAAAGAGATCGAGGAAGAGTAAACCAGCAGGACGGCGGGGAGTTTTCTGAGCAAATTCCGGCGAAGTGGGGCCTCGGCGCGAAGCGTTAGGGCAAAGACTTCCCCCGGCCGGGGGAAGATGGCAGCGCCAGAAAGGGGAGTACAGGGGGGTCGGACTCATTTGCGAAGAAAAGCTCCCTGCTGGCCTTCCGATTTTGTACAACGATAGGTTTGCCATTTTCTTCCCTGCGTGGTACAATAATAAAATCAAATAGTGTGTCTACTACAAGCGTGGGGAACAGAGAAGAATGGCGACAAAAAAACGTAAAACAACAACACGGCGCGCATCATCGCGCAAAAAGCGTGCCGAACAGAGGCTTCCGGCAGGGCTTGGCACCCTGTTTGCGGGGCTTTTGCTGGCGGTGCTGGCCTTTGTACAGGGCGATTCCGCATGGAAGGCTCTGCACGATGTGCTGTTCGGCCTGTTTGGCTGCGGCAGCTTTGTGCTGGGCGCGGCAGTGTGCTGCCTTGCCGTGCAGTATACCCGGGGCGAGGACCTTCTGCCCAAGATCGCCAAGCTGGTGCTTGGGCTCGTGTTTGCCTGCGGCACCGTGATCGTTTTTTCCGACATCCAGCCGCAGGGGCTTTCGGCCTTCCAGATGCTGGGGGCCTGCTATGCCAACGGCGTGAACGCATGGATCGGCGGCGGTGCGCTGGGCGCTCTGCTGGGCGGCAGCCTGCTGCTGCTCTGCGGCCGGCCTGCGGCAAACCTGATCATGATCGTGCTGGCGCTGTGCGTCAGCCTGTACATTTTTGACCGGACCCCGGCAGAGGTCTGGCAGTGGCTGTGCGCCGTGTTTGGCGGTGTGCACGCTAAAGGTGCGGCCATGGCTCAGCACAGCGCCGAACGCCGTGCCGAGCGCGCTGCGGCCCGTGCAGCGGAGGCGGAAGAATACGACGAAGCCGACGATGCTGCTGAGGTCGAAGAGGAAGCGGACGAGGAGCCGCAGGGCTCCGGTTTCCACCTTGGTGTGCCGGAATGGCTCGGCGGCATCCACAATTGGGGCCATAAGGTGACTGAGGAGATGGAAGCCGAAGAAACGGCTCCCACGCAGCCTGCCGCGCCGGCTCAGCCGGAACCGCCGGTCAGTAGCCAGCCCCTCCGCCAGCCGGAGCCCGCCGAGCCGGTCATTACGCCGGTGCAGGTACGGGTGCCGCGCCCGCGTGCGCCGTTTGACGTGGACCTTGGCCCGGACCATACCGAGGTAAAGGAGGGCGGCAGTGAGCCCATCGAGCCGCTGATCGTGGGGCCCGGCGGCACCTTTGGCCAGAACCCGCTGCGTCCGGCGCCAAAGCCCGCACCGCAGCCCATTGTGCCGGACGCGGTGGAGACCGATGCATCCGACTTCTTTGCAAAGGCCGCCGAGCCGGTGCCGCCTGCGGCAGAAAGCTTTGATACGCCCGTGATGCCCACCGTCCTGCCGGAAGCTCCGGCAGCAGCCATCACGCCGGAAATGCCGACAGCGCCCATCCAGCCTGCCGTCCCGGCGGCACCCGCCCGGGTAAGCGCCGAGAACGCCGTTGCCATGCGCGGCGCACCGGACGAGGATGGCTGGATCAGCATCACCAGTGAACCGGTGGAGGAAAATGACATCAGCTCGCTGGTGGCGGCGGCCATGGAAAAGCCTGCCGTGTCCGAACAGGCGGCAGCAGCAGCCCCCGTGGAAGAGGCTGAGCCGATGGATACCTACCAATATCAGTACCCGCCCATTGAACTTTTTGAAAAATCGCAGGAGGAAAGCGACCCCGGCGTACAGGACGAGCTGAAAGCCAACGCCCAGAAGCTGGTGGACACGCTGGAAAGCTTTGGCGTGCGCACCCGCGTGCTGGATATTTCCCGTGGGCCGTCCGTCACCCGATACGAGGTGCAGCCCATGGCGGGCGTCAAGATCAGCCGCATCACCTCGCTGGCGGATGATATCGCCCTGAACCTTGCTGTAGCGGATGTGCGCATGGAAGCGCCCATCCCCGGAAAGCCCGCTGTGGGCATTGAGGTGCCCAACCACAAAAAGACCCCCGTGTATATCCGCAGCGTGTTCGAGAGCCAGAGCTTTCTGCGCATGACTTCGCCCTTGGGCATTGCACTGGGCAAGGATATTGCCGGTGTGGCGCAGGTAGCAGACCTGTGCAAGATGCCCCATCTGCTCATCGCAGGCAGTACCGGCAGCGGCAAATCCGTGTGCGTGAACAGCATCATCATGAGCCTTTTGTTCCGCTCCAGCCCCGAGGACGTGAAGCTGCTGCTGATCGACCCCAAGGTGGTGGAGCTGGCCGAGTACAACGGCATTCCCCACCTGCTGATGCCGGTGGTCACCGAGCCGAAAAAGGCCGCCGGTGCGCTGGGCAGCGCCGTGCAGGAGATGGAGCGCCGCTACCGTCTGTTTGCGGAGAACAATGTGCGCGACATCAAGTCCTTCAACAAACTGGCGGCCGAACGGCCGGACCTTGAAAAAATGCCCTACATCGCCATTATCATCGACGAGCTGGCCGACCTGATGATGGTGGTGGGCAAGGATGTGGAGGACTCCATCTGCCGCATTGCCCAGAAGGCCCGTGCTGCCGGTATGCACCTGATCGTGGCTACGCAGCGTCCCAGCGTGGACGTGATCACCGGCCTGATCAAGGCCAACATCCCCAGCCGCATTGCGTTTGCGGTGTCCAGTCAGGTGGACAGCCGTACCATTCTGGACGGCTCCGGCGCCGAAAAACTGCTGGGCATGGGCGATATGCTGTTCATGCCCGTGGGTGCGCCCAAGCCTACCCGCATTCAGGGCACCTTTGTGCGGGATGAGGAGATCAGCCGTGTGCTGGACTTCATCAAGCAGAGCGGCACCGTGCAGTACGACGAAGCCATGATCGAAGCCATGGAAAAGCACGCCATTCAGGACGGCAAAAAGGGCAGCAGCGGTGCGGATGCGGACGAAGAGCCGGACAGCGACCCGATGTTCAAGCAGGCCGTGGAGGTGGTCATTGACGCCGGGCAGGCATCCACCAGCCTTTTGCAGCGCCGCTGCAAGCTGGGCTACGCCCGCGCGGCCCGCATCATGGACGAAATGGAACAGAAAGGCGTCATTGGCCCCTACGAAGGTGCCAAGCCCCGCGCAGTGCTCATCAGCCGCCAGCAGTGGATCGAACAGCAGATGAACCAGACGGAGGGGTAAAGAAAGGAAGCTTAAAATGCAGAGTGAAAAGTACGTAGATGCGGATCTGCTGAAAAAGTTTGAATTTTATAGCTATGGCCATGCACTGGAGATTCTGCATGATGCCTTTCCAGAAGAATGGCGTGAGCTTCAAGAATGCCTGAGAAAACTAAAACTGACAGTTGCGGATATTAAAAAAGCCGGTGGTAATGAGTCTCCCATTCCGAAAAAGTTTGATGAGGTGCTATATCCTTATGGCTGGCGTGAAATTAGAATTAGCGGCGATTTGATTGTAAAAAAATATCCAAGGCAGGCAGCACAGAGACGAGGAAAGTTTGCAAAAGAGCCTTACGAAACAGAAACAATTGAGGGCTATATTGACGGCCACAATATCGACTTCCTTAAAAATCGAGTGGCTTTCGATTTGGAGTGGAACAGCAAAGACCAAACGTTTGACCGTGATTTGCTGGCAATGAGAACTTATTTTGATTGTGGGCTTGTTGATGTAGGTGTGATTGTTACACGTGCCGAAGAACTAAACGAGATTTTCAAAAAAGAAAATATTATTGCAAAATATGGTGCAAGTACCACTTGGATGGGAAAACTTACATACCGATTGGCTTCCCGCCGAAATGGGGGATGCCCGATTTTAGCAATTGGAATCAGAAAGGAATGCGTGGAGGACTATGGCGGACTTCAAGACAACCAGAGATAACTTTTGCGAATTTACAAACGGAAAAAAATATAATACAATCTACGCGGATCCCCCTTGGCAGTTTCAAAATCGGACTGGAAAGGTTGCCCCTGAGAATAAGAAACTGATGAGATATGAAACGATGACGCTTGATGATATTAAAGCACTTCCGGTTGCTGATATTGCAGGCGAAAAAGCGCATTTGTATCTTTGGGTTCCCAATGCGCTTCTCCCGGATGGACTGGCCGTGATGGATGCATGGGGCTTTGAATATAAAGGAAATATTGTATGGGAAAAGGTCCGAAAGGATGGTGGCCCTGACGGAAGAGGTGTTGGATTCTATTTTAGAAATGTGACAGAACTGATTTTGTTTGGAATCAAGAAGAAAAGTGCACCGAATAGAACGCTTTCACCAGCACGTTCGCAGGTGAATTTAATTCGGGCAATGAAGCGAGAACACAGCAGGAAACCCGATGAAATTATTCCGATTATCGAAGCTTGCAGTCAAGCACCTCGAATTGAGCTTTTTGCACGAGGTGTGAGAGATGGCTGGGATATGTGGGGAAATCAGGCAACGGCTGATTATGAACCGACATGGAACACTTATGCCAATCATACGGTGGCACAATTGGATAAAAATAGTCCTGCCCTGCAAGTAAAGGAACAAAAACAGAATACACAAAGCTATAGATCAAAAGCAATTTAATTAAGTAAGGATACTATATGGACAACTCTTCCCCTAAGATCTATACCGAATTTCTTCCCATCAGCCGGGCCGATATGGAAGCCCGCGGGTGGGAGCAGCTGGACTTTGTGGTGGTGGGCGGCGACGCCTATGTGGACCACCCCAGCTTTGGCACCGCCATCATCAGCCGCCTGCTGGAAGCCGAGGGCTACAAGGTGGGCGTGCTGGCCCAGCCCCGCTACACCGACTGCGAGGACTTCAAGCGGTTCGGCAAGCCAAAGTATGGCTTCTTCATCGGCGGCGGCAACGTGGACAGCATGGTGAGCCACTATTCCGTGGCAAAGATCCCCCGTGCCGAGGACGAATATTCGCCCGGCGGCAAGGGCGGCGCCCGGCCGGACCGCAGCGCCACCGTGTACACAAAGCTTGCCAAAGAAGCCTACCCCGATCTGCCGGTCATTCTGGGCGGACTGGAAGCGTCCCTGCGCCGCTTTGCCCACTACGACTACTGGCTGGACACTGTGCTGCCCAGCATCGCCGAGGATTCCGGTGCGGATATCATCAGCTTTGGCATGGGCGAACACCAGACCGTGGAGATCGCCCGCCGTCTTGCCGCCGGGGAACCGGTGGAGAGCATCACGGACGTGAACGGTACCTGCTACCTGACTGACTTCGACCACCTGCCCGAGCGCTATGTGGAGTGCGCCGGCTTCCGCAAAGTGGCATCGGATAAGACGGCGTATGCCAAGGCCTGCCGCATCCAGATGGATAATCAGGACGTGGTCAGCGGCCAGATCATCGTGCAGAAGCAGAGCGAGAAGTATCTGGTGCAGAACATCCCCGCAAAGCCTCTGGTGCGCGGGGAGCTGGACAAGGTTTACGCCCTGCCCTACACCCGCCGCTATCACCCCATCTACGAGAGCATGGGCGGCGTGCCCGCCATCCGGGAGGTGCAGTTTTCCATCATCCAGAACCGCGGCTGCTTTGGCGGCTGCAACTTCTGCGCCATCCAGCTGCATCAGGGGCGGCGCGTCACCAGCCGCAGCGCGGACAGCATCGTGGCGGAAGCCGAGCGCATGACCCACGAGCCGGATTTCAAGGGCTATATCCACGATGTGGGCGGCCCCACCGCAAACTTCCGGTTCCCGTCCTGCCGGGAGCAGATGCTGCGGGGCATGTGCACCGGCGGCAAGCACTGCCTTGCCCCAACCACCTGCTCCCACATGATCGTGGACCACAGCGACTACCTGAAGATCCTGCGCCGCGTGCGCGAGCTGCCGGGCGTCAAGAAGGTATTCATCCGCAGCGGCATCCGGTTCGATTACCTCATGGCAGACCCGGACGATACCTTCTTCAAGGAGCTGGTGGAGTACCATGTGTCCGGCCAGCTGAAGGTGGCTCCGGAGCACTGCGCCCCCAATACGCTGGCCTACATGGGCAAGCCGCCCATCGAGACCTTCAACAAGTTCAAGGATAAATTCTATGAGCTCAGCAAGAAGGCCGGCAAAAAGCAGTACCTCGTGCCGTACCTCATGTCCAGCCACCCGGGCAGCACCCTCAAGGATGCAGTCTATCTGGCGGAATATCTTTACAAAAACCACATGCGCCCGGAGCAGGTGCAGGACTTCTACCCCACCCCCGGCACTGTGAGCACCTGCATGTTCTACACCGGTCTGGACCCCTACACCTTAAAGCCTGTGTTTGTGGAAAAGACCCCGGAGGGCAAGGCTTTGCAGCGCGCACTGTTGCAGTATTACGAGCCGCGCAACGCCGAGAAGGTGGTCAAGGCACTCAAGCTGACCCACCGGGAGGACCTGATCCCCCTGCTGGTGCCCGCCGCAGGCCGCCGTGCCGTGCAGCGCTCTGCCCGCCGGGCCGAAGCTGCCGATGTGACCATCCACAATGACGGCACCTATACGGTGCGCCCGAACCAGAAGGGCCATGGCGGCAAGCCTGCCCACGGCCAGAGCCGCGGTGCTGCACCGGCAGGCCGTGCGCCCAGCCCGGGTGCACGCTTTGCGCCCCATTCGGCACCCGCGCATAAGCCCAAAAACGATCAACAGAAAGAGAATGCAACGTGGAAAACTGGAAAGAAGAAAAAGTGATCCCGCATAAAAAGAGCCTGTGGCGGCGCCTTGCTGCGCTGGCCGCTGCCGCCGCGCTGGTGCTGAGCCTTGCGGGCTGCAGCGGACTGCCGTCCGTTCCGGGCGGAAGCGCCGACGTGGTGCCGAACCCGTCCGCTTCCGCTGCTGCCGCCGAAAATACGGTGGATGCGCCGCTGGAAGTGCATTTTATCGACGTTGGGCAGGCGCTGAGCGTGCTGGTGGAGTGTGACGGACAGTTCATGCTCTACGATGGCGGCAATGTGGACGATGGCAGTCTGGTCGTCTCCTACTTGCAGAGTCAGGGCGTGGAGCAGCTGGAATATGTGTTCTGCTCCCACGCCCACGAGGACCATGTGGGCGGTCTGGCGGCGGCGCTGGCTTACTTCCCAGCATACCATGTGTACAGCCCGGTGACGGAAGCCGGCACCAAGTGCTTTCAGGATTTTGTCAAGTACATCCGGCAGCAGGGTTTGCAGGTGGAAGTGCCTGCCGTGGGCACCATGTGGCCGCTGGGCGGCGCTACTGTGACCATGCTGGGCCCGGTGGCGCAGTACAGCGATACCAACGACACCTCCATCGTGCTGCGCATCGATTACGGCTCCACCAGCTTTCTGCTGACCGGCGACATGGAAAAGATCGCTGAGACCGACCTTGTGAACAGCGGCGCAAACCTCAAGGCCGATGTTTTGCAGGTGGGGCACCACGGTTCCAGTACATCCACCGGCTATGCCTTTTTGAGCGCCGTGCTGCCGGAAATGGGCATCATCTCCTGCGGGGCGAACAACAAGTACGGCCACCCGCATGAAGAAACGCTAAGCATCCTGCGGGACGCGGGCGTGGACGTCTACCGCACCGACTTGCAGGGCACCATCACCATTGGCTCGGATGGCCAGAACTACACCGTGGGCACCGAGCACTTTGCGGCGGACAGCCAGCTGAACCCCACTGCCCCGGCGGCGTCCGGCACGGCGCAGCAGGCCTACATCGGCAACGTGAACAGCAAAAAGTTCCACCTGCCCACCTGCGCGAACCTGCCGGCAGAGAAGAACCAGATCCTGTTCTCCAGCTACGAGGAAGCCGTGGAAGCAGGCTATACGCCCTGTTCCAGCTGCATTCAATAAAGAACGAACTCCCCCAGTCTGCTTCGCAGCCAGCCCCCTCCTTGAGGGAGCTGGCACGGCGTGAGCTGTGATTGAGGGAGTTTTCTATCATCCGCCACTCTGCGGGATTGATAAAATCCCACGGGTGCGGTATACTTAAAACCACTTTATTTCAAAAAAGCAGGGAGGTGCGGCGGATGATCGGTGCACCAAGGCCGCTGGTGCTGGCAAAACCGGCAGCCATTGATACGGCACAGGCCGCACGCTATTTTGGTGCCCGCGGTGAGCCGGACGAAAAAACCATGGCGCTGCTGGAACAATGCGCCCTGCCGCTGCTGGCGGCAGCGATGCCCCGGGCGGTCTGGCTGGAAGCCGATGTGGACGCGCTGGCCGAGGCGGGCATCCTGCGGGGCACAGACGTGATGCACCATCTGGCAGACTGTCCGCAGGCGGTGCTGCTGGCGGTGACGCTGGGCCCCGGCGTGGACGCCCAGATCCGCCGCGCCGGTGTGGGCGATATTGCGGCGGGCGTAGCGTCCGACGCGCTGGGCAGCGCACTGGCGGAGCAGGCCGCAGACGCGGCAGAAGCAGAGCTGCGCCAGTGGGCCGCAAAAGAGGGAAAGTATCTCACCGGGCGTTTCTCGCCCGGGTACGGCGATTGGGACATTGCCGTGCAGCCGCTGGTGGCAAACGCGCTGGACACGGTGCGCCGGGCGGGCCTGTGCGTCACCGACACCAATCTGATGACGCCGCGCAAGAGCGTGACGGCCATTCTGGGGGTCAGCGGCCACCCGGTAAAGGGAAAACTGGCCGGGTGCGGCCACTGTGTGCTGCGCACCCGTTGTGAATACAGAAAGAGGGGAAAGACCTGTGCAAGCGAGTGAACTTTTCAAGCAGAGCAATACCGTCCTGCTGGACGGCGGCATGGGCACCATGCTGCAAGCCTCGGGCCTGAAGCTGGGTGCAAAGCCGGAGGAGCTGAACATCACGGACCCGGAGCTGATCGAGAGCATCCATGCAAAATACGCCGCTGCGGGCAGCCGCATCGTCAACGCCAACACCTTCGGCGCGTCGGCCCACAAGCTGGCGGGCAGTGCCTACAGTCTGGAAGAGATCATTGCGGCAGGCATCGCCAACTGCAAAAGGGCATGTGCACCCTACGGCGCGCTGACTGCGCTGGACGTTGGCCCGCTGGGCGAGCTGCTGGAACCCAGCGGAACGCTGGCCTTTGAGGATGCGGTGAGCGAGTACGCCCGCATCGTGCGGGCAGGTGTTGCAGCCGGGGCAGACCTGATTTTCTTCGAGACCTTTACCGACCTGTACGAGCTGAAAGCCGCTCTGCTGGCGGCCAAGGAAAACAGCACCCTGCCCATCTTAGCCAGCATGAGTTTTGAGGCGGGCGGGCGCACCTTTACGGGCTGCACGGTGGAAAGCTTCGGCGTGACCGCCCGGGGCCTTGGTGCCAACGCGGTGGGCATCAACTGCTCGCTGGGCCCCAAGGAGATCTTCCCCATGGCAAAGCGTCTGGCGGAGGCCGTGCCCGGGGATTTCCCGGTGTTCGTCAAGCCCAACGCGGGCCTGCCCCGGGCCGACGGCAGCGGCTACGACATCACCCCGCAGCTCTTTGCCATGGAAATGAAGCCCTACCGGGACCTGCATCTGTTCGCGGCGGGCGGCTGCTGCGGCACCACGCCGGAGTTCATCCGGCTGCTCAACACCACCTTTGCAGGCTGCGTGCCGGGCCGTCCGGCCCACAAGATGCCCTCGGTGCTCTGCACACCGGTGGACTTTGTCAATGTGGACGGCATCACGGTGGTGGGTGAGCGCATCAACCCCACAGGCAAAAAGCGCTTCCAGCAGGCACTGCGGGAAGAGGACATGAACTATGTGCTGGAGCAGGCGGTCAGTCAGGTGGAGGCCGGGGCACAGATCTTGGACGTGAACGTGGGCGCGCCCGGCGTGGACGAGCCTGCCCTGATGCCAAAGGTGGTCAAAGCGCTGCAAAGCGTCACCAGCCTGCCGTTGCAGCTGGATTCCTCCAACGTGCAGGCGCTGGAAAACGGCCTGCGCGTGTACAACGGCAAGCCCATCGTCAACTCCACCAACGGCGAACAGGAAAAGCTGGACGCCATTTTGCCCCTGTGCAAAAAGTACGGTGCGGCCATCGTGGGCCTTGCCATCGATGAGCGGGGCATCCTGCCCGCTGCCGAGGACCGGGTGGCCATTGCCCGCCGCATTACCGAAGCGGCGCTGGCCGCAGGCATTCCGCGGGAGGATATCTACATCGACTGCCTCACCCTGACCGCCAGCGCCCAGCAGAAGGACGTTCTGGCCACCGTGCAGGCGCTGGAAGCCTGCAAGAAGGAGCTGGGGGTGCGCACCATTCTGGGCGTGTCCAACATCAGCTTCGGCCTGCCCTGCCGTCCGTACCTGAACACCACCTTCCTGACCATGGCAATGTACGCCGGGCTGGACCTTGCCATCATGAACCCCTCCAGCGAGGATATGATGGCGGCGGTGTACGCCTACAACGTGCTGACCAACCGCGACCAGCAGAGCACCCGGTACATCGAGCGCTATGCCGACCGTGTGCCGGCGTCCGTTGCCATCAAGCAGGCCGCACAGGCGGTGCCGGCGGCTTCTTCATCCTCATCCGGTGGTGAGAACGCGGAACTTACCGGCCCCTATGCCCCGCTGATGAAGGCGGTGGAAAAGGGCCTGAAGGGCGATGCTGCCGCCCAGACCCGCGCCCTTCTGGCCGAAAAGCAGCCGCTGGAAGTGGTGGACGAAGCGCTGATCCCGGCGCTGGACATCGTGGGTGCAAAGTACGAGAAGGGCACGCTGTTCCTGCCGCAGCTGCTGCAAGCGGCCAGCGCGGCCCAGAGCGCCTTTGAAGAGATCAAGAACGCCATTGCCCAGAAGGGCGAGGGCAGTGCCAGCAAGGGCCGCATCGTGCTGGCCACCGTCAAGGGCGACGTGCACGACATCGGCAAGAACATCGTCAAGGTCATTCTGGAAAACTACGGCTTTGAGGTCCTTGATCTGGGCCGCGATGTTCCGGTGGAGACGGTGGTGAACACCGTGCGCGAAAAGAATGTGCATCTGGTGGGCCTTTCCGCCCTGATGACCACCACTCTCAAGAGCATGGAGGAGACCATCGCCGCCCTGCACGAAGCGGGCTTGGACTGCAAGATCATGGTGGGCGGCGCGGTGCTGACCCCGGAATATGCCGAGAAGATCGGCGCAGACTGGTACGCCAAGGACGCCAAGCGCAGCGCCGACATCGCCAAGGAATTTTTCGGGGCGCAGTAAAATCTATTTGCAAATTGTTCAAAAACTCCACAAAGAAATGCCACGTTTGTCTGGTAACATAAGGGTGCAGTCAGGGAGATGCAAAGCCACCTCCCAAAAGCCGACAAGGGCTTTCACTTGCGGGGGCCGGTGCTTTGGGCACGACCCAGCAGGTACTTCTTAAAACACTGTCCCCCGCCTATGCCAGGCAATCGCCAACGACGGCGGACAGACTACCAAATCCCTCCTGATCCGCCGCAAAGTTCGGGAGTTCCCATACCGCAGCCAGCGCCGCTTTATCCTCCTTTCCACGGCGCTGGCTGCTTTTGTTTTTGCCTGAATGCAAGAGAAGGATTGGGAATAGCCGCCGCGTGCGCGTTGGCTGTTTTAGCGGAAATTTGATTATAATTCGTTGAGCCTCGGAAAAATCTGCGAATTTTTCCGAGGCTCTTTTTCACGAATAGGGTCGAAGCGATACACTTCATCTGAATGCAAAAAGTGAAGCGAGACCGAAAAGGCTTATACAGTTCGTTTTACTTCGCTGTATTTCGCCCATTTGTTGCTGACTTTGTCTGCCAGCACAGCGCCGCAGACGCCAAGCGCAAGGCCCAGTGCAATACCGCCCAGAATGTCGGTGGGGAAATGCACGTACAGGTACATCCGTGTGAACCCGATGAGTGCCGCAAGCCAGAGGGCCGGTACACCCAGTTTGCGGTTCTGCCGCCAGAGCGCAAATGCGGCCGCAAAGCCGGATGCCGTGTGTCCGGAAGGGAACGACCAGCCGTGCGGCCGGGCCACGAGGGCGAGCATCGCAGGCCGGAGGTCACAAGGGCGGGGCCGGGCAAACAGCGGCTTTAAGGCGCAGTGGCCTGCCAGCATATAAAGGCCCAGCGCCAGCGCCATGGCCAGCCCGGCCCGGCGGGTGCGCCGGAACACCAGCAGCACCGCAGAAAATGCGACCCAGAGCTCGCCGTGAGCCCCGGCATAGTCAAAAAAGACGGCCAGTGCATCCAGCGCCGGACAGCGCAGGGCTTGCAGGGCATCCAGAATGGTAAATTCAAAGGGCATAAAGTGCTTTCTCCTTTGTATGATCTTCTGCTTTTATAGTAGCATACCGGGCGCAGGAGAACAAGAACGAGGCTTGTACAAAGAATGAACAAATGTTAAACTGAAAAAAACGTGCCGGAACAACGCAAAACTGCAATAAACCTGCCGAATTATACAAATTGCAAACAAAACAGAGCCCTACAGCGTATACCGCAGGGCTCTGTTGCATCGTTTACTGCATTTCTTCCAAGGTGGGGTAGCTGTCGATGGCACCGTGCTGCTGCACGCTGATGCCGCAGAACTTGTTGGAGAAAGCAAGGTACTCGTTCAGCTTCGTCCTGCTCAGCTTTGCCAGTTTTTCCAGCGTTACGCCGTCACGGGCCAGCTGCCACAAAAACGAGCCGATAAAGCCGTCGCCTGCGCCGGTGGTGTCCACAGCCTTTACCTTCTGGCAGGGCGCAAAGCCATGGGCTGCGCGGGTGTAGGCGTGGGCACCGGCGCTGCCGCAGGTGTACAGCACCAGCTGCACATCCCCCACGAACAGCTGCGGCAGGGCGGCTTCAATGTCCGCCGTGCCGGTGAGGAACTCTAACTCCTCGTCCGAAATTTTCAGGATGTTCGCAAGCAGCATGAATTGCAGCACGGTCTCGCGCAGCATGGCGCGGTCCGGCCAGAGCGGGAAGCGCAGGTTCGGGTCAAAGCTGACGATGGAACCGGCCTCCCGGGCGGCAGTGATGGCCGCAAGGTGGGCATGGCGCATGGGGCTGTCCACCAGCGAAACGCTGCAAAAATGCAGCGCAAAGGCTTCGCGGAACCATGCCGGGTCGATCTGCTCCGGCGCATAGAGCAGGTCTGCCGAGGGCTTGCGGTAGAAGCTGAACGTGCGGTTGCCGTCCTCTTCCAGACTGACGAAGGCAAGGGCCGTGTTGGCTTTGTCGGTAAAGGCCAGATGGGAGAGGTCGATGCCGCACGCTTCCAGTTCGCGGGCGATCTTGTGGCCGAAGGGATCGTCGCCCAGCTGGCTCAAAAAGGTGCTTTTGCCGCCAAGCCGTGTGAACGCAGCGCACACATTGGCGGGTGCGCCGCCGGTGCGCGGGCTGAACGATGGCACTTCGGCAAAAGAGCAGCCCACCTTGGAGGGGATCATATCGATGAGTGCTTCGCCAATGGAAAACAGGGTGCTGCCGGGCATAGAGAACCTCCAGAATTATGATAAGCCTATCCCCAAAGGGGATGCCGTTCAAAGGTGAGAAACAACTGCGCCGGTCCCCGTAAGCCGGGCGCGGCGCGGTGCGGCCATCCGCCATGGATGCATCCGTAAAGCGCGGGACGCAGGGGCTGTCTTTTCCAGTATACACCAGCTCCAGCCCGCGTGCAACGGTGCCGGCTGCACCCGGCCCCACGATGCTGGCGTACAGCGCACCGCCGGCCAGACCTAAAGGGCTTGAAGCAGTGCAGGCTCACACCAAAGATGGCAGGCTCGGTGATGCCCATGCAGGCCGAAACACGGCTTGTCAACGCTTTTTATGCGTCATAAAGTATTTTTGTGTTGACTTGCGAGGGGTGGTATGCTAAAATAGCCCGGAATCAAAAACGAACGCTGCTGTCGTTCGCCGGATCGGCAGCGGAAATCTGCATGAAGTGCTATGCCCTGCATCCGTAGGCCGTTGAAGGATGCTGAGCGGTGGCGCTTTTTTTGTTCAAAAGGAAAGGAACCCCCGATGGACCTGACAAAGCAGTTTTTCAAATATGTATCGCAGAACATTTTCGGCCTGCTGGGCACTTCGTGCTACATTTTGGCCGATACCTATTTCATCTCGCAGGCGGCGGGCACCGACGGCGTCACCCTGCTCAACCTCTGTCTGCCGGTCTACAACTTCATCTTTGCCATTGGCTCCATGATCGGCCTTGGTGCAGCCACCCGCTACGCCATCATCAGGGCACAGGGCGATGAACGCTGCCAGAACTATTTTTCCAACGCCATCTTCTGCGCCTGCGCGCTCAGCATACCGTTTCTGCTGGTGGGCATCTTTGCACCGGGCGGTCTTTTGCGGCTGATGGGCGGCGACGCGGAGATCGTGGCGCTGGGCATCCCGTATGCCCGCATCTTCCTCATGTTCACACCCTTTTTCATGTGCAACTACATTATATCGGCCTTTGTGCGCAACGACGGCGACCCGTCTCTTGCCATGGTGGCTACCTTGAGCGGCAGCCTGTTCAACGTGGTATTCGATTACATTTTTATGTTCCCCATGGGTCTGGGGCTGGCTGGCGCTGCGCTGGCAACCGCCGTGTCGCCCATCATCAGCATTGGCATTTGCAGCCGTCACTTCTTAAAAAAGGAGAACGGCGTGCAGTTCGTGCGGCGGCGGCCCTCTGCACGGCTGCTGGGCCAGAGCTGCCAGCTGGGTGTCTCCGGCTTTGTGGGCGAGATGAGCTCCGGCGTCACCACCACCGTGTTCAACTTCCTGCTGCTGGGTCTGGCCGGCAATGTGGCCGTGGCGGCCTACGGCGTGGTGGCAAACTTTGCCCTTGTGGCAACGGCCATCTTCAATGGCGTGGCGCAGGGCGCCCAGCCGCTGGTGAGCGAGTGCTACGGCAAAAGCGACAAAGCGGGGGCCAAAAAGCTGCTCATCCTTGGCAGCTGCACCGCGCTGGCGCTGGCGGCAGTGCTGTACGGCGTGGTGTTTGGCGCCACCGATGCGCTGGTGGGCGTGTTCAACAGCGAAAACTCTGCCCAGATGGCCCAGTTTGCCCACATGGGTATGCGGCTGTACTTTGTGGGCTACTTCTTTGCCGGGTTCAACATCGTGGCGGCGGGCTATCTGAGCGCCACCAACCGCCCGGTGGAAGCCTCCGTCACCTCCATCTGCCGCGGCATGGCGGCCATCGTGGTCTGCTCGCTGATGCTGAGCCGACTGTTTGGCATGAACGGCGTGTGGGCGGCATTCCCGGCGTCGGAGCTGCTCACGGCGGTGCTGACCCTCGTTTTGCTGCTGCGCGGCAAAAAGCAGACGGCAGAAGCGTGATCTTTAAATATAAAGCGCCTGTTCGCGCAGGGATTCCTCCGGGGAGAGTCCGGACTGCGCGGCATGACCGGCCATGGCCCGCCACTGTGCGGGGGATTGGCCGGTTTCTTTTTTGAACACCCGGCACAGGTAGTTGGCCCCGGAAAAGCCGCACAGACTGGCCACCACGTCCAGCGTGTATTCCCGGTGGAGCAAAAGCCGCTGGGCGGCTTCGATGCGCACAGTGGTGAGGTATTTGCCCGGCGGCACGCCGATGGCGGCGGTAAAGGTGCGCACCAGATGGCTTTTGGACACGCCCAGCCGCTCGCTCAGCTCCTCCACACCGTACAGGCCCGCATAGTTTGCGCGGATATCCGCAATGGCAGCCTGCACCAGCGGCGGCAGGGCGGGGGAGGCGCTGTCGGCATCGGCCAGTTCACACAAAAGGGCGTAGGCCAGCTGGCTGCGGGCACGGCTGTGGGTCTGGTTCTCGGCGGCAAGGCGATCCATCAGCTCGGCGGCAGCGGGGCAGGAGGAGCCTTTGGCCAGAAACGGCAGCTCGTGCAGACCGGAAAGGAACTGCTTTGCAGCCTGCCCGGTGAGCTGGACGCACAGCAGGTGACAGGCACCCTCCGGCGCAAGGACCAGCGGCGCCCGGCTGAGCACCAGATGCCCGGCGGGTACCGACTGCGGCGGCAAAAGCAGCGCCGCGCCCACCGGCAGCGGCCCGCTGCCGGGCACCGCTGCGGTGCACCGGCCGCTGGAAACAAGGCACACCCACAGCCCTTCGCCCGAGAGGGTGAGCGGCACAGAGAGCTGGACATCCTGCACCGAAGCGGGTGCAGCCACGGCATTCCAGTCGAAAAGCAATATCTGACACCTCAAATCAATAAAATGCTATTTTATATCACAAAATTATCTGCTATTATAGTACCAACGAATGAACACGCCGTCAAGTGCGTGTGAACCTGAAAAATTTATGGAGGCAAACGATTATGGCTTCGATTAGCTGCCAGCACATCTATAAGATCTACCCGGGCGCTACCGCTCCTTCCGTCACCGACTTCAACCTGGAGATCCAGGATAAGGAATTCATCATCTTCGTCGGCCCCTCTGGCTGCGGCAAGTCCACCACCCTGCGCATGATCGCCGGTCTGGAGGAGATCTCCAAGGGCGAAATGTACATCGGCGGCCGCCTCATCAACGACGTTCCCCCGAAGGACCGCGACATCGCCATGGTGTTCCAGAGCTACGCTCTGTACCCCCACATGACCGTTTACAAGAACATCGCATTCGGTCTGGAGCTGCGCAAGACCCCGAAGGACGAGATCGACAAGCGCGTGCACGAGGCTGCCAAGATCCTGGAGATCGAGCACCTGCTGGACCGCAAGCCCAAGGCTCTGTCCGGTGGTCAGCGTCAGCGTGTTGCTCTGGGCCGTGCAATGGTTCGTAACCCGGCAGTCTTCCTGCTGGACGAGCCCCTGTCCAACCTGGATGCTAAGCTGCGTACCACCATGCGCACCGAGATCATCAAGCTGCACAAGAAGCTGGCTACCACCTTCATCTACGTTACCCATGACCAGACCGAGGCTATGACCATGGGCGACCGCATCGTTGTCATGAAGGACGGCATCATCCAGCAGGTCGATACCCCGCAGAACCTGTACGACATGCCCTGCAACATGTTCGTTGCAGGCTTCATCGGCAGCCCCCAGATGAACTTCCTGGACGGCACCCTGATCAAGAAGGGCGAGCTGTACGGTGTTGACTTGGGCGGCGACGTGATCCCCCTGCCCAAGGAGAAGACCACAGACGGCAAGCTGGACGCTTACGTTGGCAAGAAGATCAAGATGGGCATCCGTCCCGAGGATATCGACGACGAGCCCGAGTTTATGGCAAAGCACACCGACTGCCAGCTGGATGCTCAGGTGGACGTCTCCGAAATGATGGGCGCCGAGATCTACCTGTATCTGGAGTACAAGGGCAACAAGATGACCGCTCGCGTGGCTCCCACCTCCAAGGCCCGCAACGGAGACACCGTGCGCGTTGCATTCGACCCGCACAAGGTGCACCTGTTCGACATTGAGACCGAGCAGACTGTCCTGAACTAAAATTTAGCGACGATCATTTTTTGATCCTCCTATCATAAGAAAAACCGCCGAAGGGAAGCCTTCGGCGGTTTTTCGTTTTGGCGGGGGAGCTTAACTCCCTCGGTCAAGACCTGACGGTTTTGCCAGCTCTCTCTGGGAGGGAACCTTTGGCATGGCGGCAAAGTTTCTGGCACGTCGTAAGGTGTGACTGAGAGAATCAGATCAGCCCATGCTCTACACAATAATGATAGATGCCGTCCTCTGCGCAGGCACCGCAGATGTCTGTGGCTGCGGCTTTCAATGCGTCCGAGCCGTTGGCCATGGCCACGCCGGTACCCACGGCGCCAAACATTTCCAGATCGTTGTTGCCGTCGCCAAAGGCCATGGCGTCGGCTTTGTCGATGCCGTAAGCCGCCAGTACATGGGCGATGCCGGTGCCCTTGCCGCCTGCAGTGGGGATAATGTCCATGGCGCGGTCCCACCATGCGGCGATCTTGGTGCCGTGCACATCCTGCATCAGGCGGCCATATTCCTCGGCGCGCCCGCCGATCATGATCTGGTACACTTTGCCTGCGGCCAGTGCGTCAAAATCCTCTGCAATGGGCACGGGGATCTTTGCAATGGCGCAGTAATCGGCAAGGTCTGCATCCGTGCCATTTGCGGCAAGGCGGCTCTCGGTGGCAAGGCACATGGGCCGGCCCAGCGCGGCGGCATTCCGGCGCAGGGTGCGGATGTCCTCTGTGGGGATGGGGCTGGCAAACAGCACCCGGTCTTTATCATAACAGTAGGAGCCGTTGAAGGTAATAAACACATCGAACTGCACACCGGGGAACTCTTCCAGCGGCACCGTCATGGGCGAACGCCCGGTGGCAATGGCCAGCCGGATGCCGTTTGCCTGCAATTTGTGCAGGGTGGAGAGCATAAGCGGTGTGATGCACTTTTTCTGCATGTCGATGAGGGTGCCGTCAATGTCAAAAAAGAGGATCTTTGGCTTGTGCATAAAGCACTCCTTTCAGGTGGGGGCGGCGGGCTGGCGCACCAATTCGATAAAAGCTTTCATCTGGGGGGTCAGCCATTTGTCGCGGTGGTAGAACAGCTGGCGGTGCATTTCCAACGCGCAGTCCGGCACGTTCAGCCGGGCAAGACGGCCTGCCGCCAGCGCCGGACGCACAATGTATTCGGGCAAAAACGAGAGCCCCATGCCCTGTTCCACCATCTGGCACAAAAGGGCCGCGCTGCCCAGCTCCAGATACGGGTGCACGGCAAGGCCCCGGGCTGCAAGACGCTGGTCCAGTGCGTCACGGTAGCTCATGCCGCGCTCGGTGAGCAGAAACTCCTGCTGGGTCAGCGCTTCCAGCGTCACCTCAGCCTGCCCGGCCAGCGGATGCTCCACCGGCGCGATAAAGCACACCGGCTCCGGCACATCGGCGGCAAGCACGATGTTCGGCTGCAAAATGGGCTGGTCCAGCGTGTAGGCAAGGTCGATCTGGTTCGTGCCCAGCATTTGCAGCATCCCGTCTGCCGTGGCAGTGCACAGCACCAGCTCCACCTGCGGGCACAGGGCATGGTAGCGCTGCAAAAGCCCCGGAAGAAAGGTGGAACACACCGAATCTGCCAGTGCGATGCGCAGACTGCCGCTGATCTGCTTTGCGGGCTGCAAAGCGGCCTGCGCCTGCTGGGCCGTGGCAAGCAGGGTGCGGGCGTAGCCAAAAAAAGTCTGGCCCGCATCGGTCAGGCGCACGGTCTTGCCCACGCGGTCAAACAGCGGTGCGCCCAGCTCGGCTTCCAGCTGTGCGATCTGGGACGACACCGCCGACTGCGAGTAGCCCAGCTGCCGCGCAGTGCGCGAAAAGCTGTGCAGCTCCGCAATGTGCAAAAAGGTATTGATGTTCCGCAGTTCCATAGACGTTTCCTCTCAGCGGCGGCGCACGCCGGTCACGGTGAGCACCTCGCCGTCCACCGTAAAGTGTACCTCCACTGCACCGAACTCCATGCCGTAAACGCGGGCAGGGTCGTGCTGGTAGGAGGGGCGCGGGTCGCCCGCCAGCACACCGGTCAGGGCGGCATGGTCGGCCTGCGGTACCTGCGCCAGCAGCTCGGGCGGGAACTGCACCTGCAAGCGGTGGAACTGGGTCTGACCCGTAAAGCCCTCGGCGGCGTCCGGATGGCAGTCGGCGTAGGGAATGTAGGGCTTGATATCGTAGATGGGGGTGCCGTCCATCAGGTCGGCGCCGCGCACGATGAGCACCGGGCCTGCATCCGGCCGGTGTTCGATGCCCTCCAGCCGCACGCTGGAAAGGCCCAGAGGATTGGGCCGGAAAGGTGACCGGGTGGCAAATACGCCCATGCGGGTGTTGCCGCCCAGACGCGGCGGGCGCACGGTAGGGGACCAAGTGTCCCGCACCGCACCGGAAAACTGCCACACCAGCCAGATGTGGCTGAAATCTTCCAGCCCGCGCACGGCGTCGGCGCTGCGGTATTCCGGCGTGAACACCACCTCGCCGCGCAGGTCGTCCACAAGGCCGCTCTGGCGCGGGATGCCAAACTTGGTGGGGAAGGCGGTGTGGATATGGGCAATGACCTTCAGGGTCATTTCTTCGGGTGCAGTTGGCATGGTGAACTCCTTTTAATAGATCTTTTTCAGGGGGCATTCCGGCGGGATGCCGTACCGTGCCCGGAATCCGTCCAGTTCTTGAGGCGTACGGATGAGCTGAACATCCTCAAAATGGCCATCCGGAGAGATGAAACCGGCCACCTGCTCCCCGGTGCAGATGCTGCACCGCAGTGCGGGCTGCTGGGTGGCGGGGTCGTAAGAACGGGCAGGCTTTTTGCGGGAAAAAAACATGAGAAGCCTCCTTCTTTTATAAAGTGTGCCGGAAAGACGGCAGGCGGCTCACAGCCCCCGGCACAGGCCGACGGCCCGGCCCTCGATGTGCAGCTCTTCCAGCTGCGGGCCGGTGTAGACCATGGGCGGGCAGACGGCGGCGTTGTCGGCAATGAGCATCACGGTGCTCCCCTGCCGGTGGAAGTGCTTGAGGGTGGCTTCGCCCCCCACACGCACCGCCGCGATCTCGCCCTGCTCCACCTCCGGCTGGCAGCGGATGCACACGATGTCGCCATCGCAGATGGTGGGGGACATGCTGTCGCCGTGGCAGGTAAGGGCAAAGTCGGCGTGCCACGCGGCAGGCACACCGATGTAGCACTCGATGTTCTGCTCGGCGGTGATGGGCGTGCCGCAGGCAATGGAGCCGATCAGCGGCACCCGCACCATTTTGGGCAGCGGCTCAAAGCCCGGCGGCGGTGTGCAGGGGGTGTCCAGCCCCAGCAGGTAGGCGGGGGTGGTCTCCAGCGCAGCGGCCAGCTCTTCCAGCTTGGCCTGCGGCAGGTCGTTGACCCCTTTTTCCAGCTTGGTGATGGAAGATTTGGAGCGGTAGCCCATCCGCTGGGCAAGCTCTTCCTGCGAAAGGCCAAGCTCCTTACGGCGCAGGAGCAGGCGCGTAGATAGCTCAGACATGCGAAACCTCTTTCAGAAAAACATATAGTTGTCCCGTGAAAAGGGACCCGTTTTTTGCAGTATACCAGAAAATTGCATTAAAATCAACTTTTTTCGGTGGATTTGCAAAAATGGGTTGACAATGAATCAATACAAGAATATACTACAACCAAAGATTGTTACATGCGGCCGCCAACACAAAAAAGGAGAGAAAAATCATGGCAAATACTGAATTGATCCGCGAGTACATCCGTGCCAGCGGCTATAAACTGCAATTCGTGGCGCAGGCTTTGCAGATCAGTCCCAATGCGCTGAGCCAGAAATTGCAGGGCAGCACCCAGTTCAAGCTGAACGAAGCCGAGCGGCTCAGTGCAGTGCTGGGCCTGAGCATGTACGAGCGGGACTGCTGCTTTTTTGAGGAGCAGAACCGCCGCGAGGTGCTGGCACGCCGTGCCGACGAGAAAAGGAGGAGCGAACTTGACGACAGAACAGCGAGCAAAAACAAGGCTGGCGCTGCGCCGGTATGGAACACGGCTGCGGGCACGCAGCCCGGTGGAACGCAGCTGGCGCGCCGCCATTGAAGAGAGCCTTGCCTACTACCGCCGCGCAGACCCTTTGCGGGCAGACCTGTTTGAGCTGCGCTATGTACAGCACCACACCGAAGAGGATGTGATGGAGCGGCTGCACATTGGCCGCACCACCTACCAGAAAGCCATGCAGGACCTGCTGAGCACCGTAGCGGTGTATGCCGCCCAGCGCGGTGCATTTTGCCCGGAGAGCGGCCCGGGCCGGGAGCCGCCCTGCTGATGCGGCAAAAAATGCCCCCGGAACAGAAATTTTCTGTTCCGGGGGTATTGCTGCTATTTTACAGCAGATCACATGTGGAACCGGAAGCCCCAGCCCCCGCAGCAGCAGTTGCACAGCAGGTTCAGCAGGATCATGCTCCAGCACCACTGCA
>ERZ1026898.244-NODE-244-length-36275-cov-16.434014_pt1 | contig 36275 bp, 64 predicted proteins | sample MGYA00380178_ERZ1026898 | MGnify/ENA primary metagenome ERZ1026898 (study PRJEB33269, sample SAMEA4719814) | human gut metagenome | biome: human-associated habitat; feature: organic feature; material: feces | place: Cameroon | collected 2013-10 ...
ACGCGCCCGCCGCAGAGCTGGCGGTATGTGGAGGAAGAGTTATGGAACGATTGACTTATTTCAAGGACGGATACTGGCGGGTAAATTTCAGCGGAGTGCAGTACCAAGCGGATTTTGTTGATCGCCTTGCGGCTTACGAGGATATGGCCGAGTTATGCGGAGGAGTTGACCGCCTACGCGAGCTTGCCGAGGCCGACAAGGACGGGCGCGTGGTCGTGCTGCCGTGCAAGGTGGGCGACGGGCTTTGGACATTCTGTAGTCACCCGGTCGAGCAAGTTTACAGTTTTACTGTGACAGATATAAGCACGCTTAATGGGAGAACTCTGCTGAACACATCACGCTGCGGCGTTATGGATGCACGTGATGTCGGCAAGACGGTTTTCCTCACCCGCGAGGAGGCCAAAAAGGCGCTGCAGGAAATGGAGGGCAAGAAGGATGGCTGAACTGAAACCGTGCCCGTTCTGCGGCGGTGACGTAGAAGAAACAGGCGGTTCGTGTAATTTCGGGAAAAAGATTATGACGCTCAATGTAAAGTGCAGGAAATGCGGGACATCCGTTGCCCTGAAAACAGCATGGAACACGAACGCATACATTGAAGCGGTTGAGGCATGGAACCGGATGGTTGACCATCTTGCATTGGAAGCGGAAACCACGCAGATCATTGACGGATGCTGCACCGCCTGCGGTGCATTCATGGACTGCTGCGAAGCGGCAGACTATAAGTTTTGCCCGTATTGCGCGAAACGGATAGTATGAAAGGCTTACGGTTTGCACGCGGCAGTGCGAAAGGAGGGAAGTTGATGCAGGATTGCTGCCTGACTTGCAAGAATCTGGAATACAGAAATAACTACGTTTATCCGTATCGGTGCTTGAAGCACAAGGCTGAACGGTTCTCAGAGGAAGAACTGGAACGGAGGTTCTTTTCCGGAGAGGAATGCAAAGATTTTGAACAAAGGGGGTGGCCTGATGGGAACGATACTGGCGATTGACCCCGGCAATACCAAATCTGGATATGTCATCGTTGAGCACGATGGCGAAGAAATTCGCCGCGTGCTGGAGGCCGGGAAGAAAGGTAACAATGAGCTGCTGCCGATGCTTGAGCGGAAGCTTTACGGGAACGGCCATGACGTTGCAATCGAGATGATCGCGGGCATGGGCATGACGGTAGGCCAAGAGGTTTTCGACACGTGCGTCTGGATCGGGCGGTTCTGGCAAACGATATTGTGGCAGACTGGATATGGGCCGACGCGGATATTCCGCCGCGAAGAAAAGCTGGATCTGTGCGGTTCGCTATCTGCCAAAGATGCAAACATCCGGCAAGCCCTCGTTGACCGCTATGCGCCCGGTCAGCCGAACTTCGGCAAGGGCACGAAGAAAGACCCCGGTTTCTTCTACGGCTTCTCTGCGGATATGTGGGCGGCGATGGCGGTCGCCGTGACGTATTTTGATAAGTACATCAAGGGGGTAAAGCTATGAGCAAGACGCAGCGCAAGCCGCCAAGACCGCCGATGCAGCTGACGTGCGATGCCTGCGGGAAAACGTTTATGCGCGCACCATCGAAGTACAAAGCAAAATACAATTTTTGCAGCGAGGCGTGCGCATGGACGGCACATAGGGACGCTGTGATGGGCCGGGCGGAGCGCGTGCGGATCCTGATCACGTGCTCGATCCCGGTATATCCAGAAATGCGGCCTGTCTGCGGGCGGGTGTATCCCGCCGAGAAATACAAATACAGGACAAACCGGACTGGCTACGTCGTTGCGGTAAACGGCAAGCGGGTATGTGTGAGGGTGGACGAATGCAGGGAAATCTAGGGCTTACACCGGTGCAGGCCCCGTGCAAAGGCTGCGCGGACAGGCATACCGGCTGCCACACGGACTGCACCCGATACATAGCATTCCGCCGGGAGGCGGACAGATACAAGCAGGAGCAATCGAAGGACGCAGCGAGATATGCAACAACAAGGGGCTGTATGCGGACGCTGCACGATGCGAACCGCGCAAAGCGCGAAGGGAGGCAACATTACTGATGAGCACGCCGCGATACGGCTGGTGGGCCTATGCAAAATGGATGATCCGCAGCTATAAGGGCGGCGGGCTGATGACGAAGGCAGAGCGCGCTGCCGTTGCGGAGGCAATCGCGGAGACGGAACAGCTCGTTGACGGCGCGGAGCGACTCCGGCTCATAGACTTGGTTCTTTGGAAGCGGACGCACACCTTACAGGGCGCTGCGATGGCGGTTTATGTGTCCGAACGCACCGCGCAGGAGTGGCACAGGCAATTTATTCGCCTTGTGGGGCAAAAAAGAGGGCTTTCATGAAAAAGTCTGCGTCCCAGAGCCAAATTTAACATTTACTATAAGGGCGTAGAGATCAACTCTACGCCCTTCTTCATCGGCACCGCAGCGTTCTGCGGAAACCTCCTTCTCCTGTTCTCGTGTTCTCCGGTGTGAATAAATATATTTATTCACACACGGAGACACGAGAACGAAAGAATGAGGCAGAAAGGAGCGGCTATGGCGAGTTTGCGCGCCCTTGCACACAAGCTGCAAACAGCGCTCTTGTACAACGGAATCAAAATAAAAATCAATCAAATGCAGACCTATTCCGCGAAAAATGACAGGATGGTGACGAAATACATGGTTTACGAATATCGACCTGATGAAAAGCCGAAGAACGTCACTTTGCTGGAAACGTACCAGATTGCGGATGTGGTGAAACTGCTGGCTGGACTTTACAGCGATGGCGGATGAAAAGCTTACGCCGAAGCAGAGACGATTCTGCGAAGAATATCTGAAATCCGGGAACGCGACAGAAGCAGCGAAAAAGGCCGGGTACAAAGAAACATCATGCAGAGTGATTGCGGCAGAAAACCTATCAAAACCAGCTATTTCTGCGTATATAAAGCGCAGGCTGGACGAACAGGAAGCGGCGCAGGTTGCGGATTCAAACGAAATTCTGAAATTTTACACTGCGGTCATGCGCGGTGAGATCAAAGACCAGTTCGGCATGGACGCATCTCTATCCGACCGGCTGAAAGCCGGTGACAGCCTTATGAAACGCTACGCAGCTGCTTCCGACCGCAACAGGACGACAATGGAGAAGCTTGATTCGATGCTGAAGGAGTTCCAAGATGCTGTTAAGTCCGAAACAACGTGAATTTGTAAAATACGGGACGCATCGATGGAACTTCAAGGGCGGAGCCACCAGAAGCGGGAAGACTTACCTCGATTTTCGATGGATCATACCGATCCGGATTCGTGAGCGAATCGGGAAAGATGGTCTGGCCGTCATTCTCGGCGTAACAAAATCCACGATTGAGCGAAATGTGCTGGAGCCGATGCGGAACCTGTATGGCGATATGCTTGTCGGAACAATCTCCAGCGACAACACAGCGTGGATTTTCGGGGAAAAGTGCTATTGCCTCGGTGCGGAAAAGGTTTCTCAGGTTTCAAAGATCCGCGGCGCGTCGATTAAATATTGCTACGGCGACGAGGTCGCGGACTGGTCGGAAGAAGTCTTCGCGCTGCTAAAAAGCCGTCTTGATAAGGAATACTCCTGTTTTGATGGGACGTTCAATCCGCAATATCCTGACCACTGGCTGAAAAAATTCCTTGATAGCAACGCGGACATTTTCAGCCAGACATACACAATAGACGACAATCCGTTCCTGCCGGAATCTTTTAAAGAAAATCTGAAAAAAGAATACGAAGGGACGGTTTATTACGACCGCTACATTCTCGGCCTCTGGGTACGTGCCGAAGGACTGGTATATCCGATGTTTGGAGATGACTGCATCACGCAGGAGATCCCGGACACCGGAGATTATTATATATCTATAGACTATGGCACGCTGAACCCGTTTTCTGCCGGGTTATGGTGTGTTGGGAAGAGGTCCGCTGTGCGCATTGCAGAAATCTATTACAGCGGACGCGAGACAAGGGCGCAGAAGACCGATGAGGAATACTGCGATATGGTCGAGAGGCTGGCCGGAGAAAAAACGATTCGGGCAGTTGTCGTTGATCCGTCAGCGGCGTCTTTTATCGAGGCGCTTCGCAGGCGAGGCAGATTTAAGGTCAGGCACGCAGACAATGACGTTATGAATGGAATCCGAACTGTGTCTGATTTTTTGCGAAATGGAAAAATCAAGATTCATGAAAGCTGCGAGAATACAATCCGGGAGTTCGGCCTGTATCGTTGGGACGAAAAAAGCGAAGTCGACCGCGTTGTAAAGGAAAACGATCACGCGATGGATGAGGTTCGCTATATGGCGATGACAGTGCTGAAAAAGGCATTTAAGGAACATATCTTCGTGCCGGAGCTGGCGAGATAAGAAGGTGAAGCATGAAAACATATCAGGATTTTTTAGAGGTTGCGGAAAAGTCTGACCGGGAACGGATGGAATTTGTTCTGTCCGCGATCAACGATCATAAAAACTCGGATCTGTACCAGCAGGCAAAGATTGCGCGGGAATACGACGAGCACCGAAATGTTACCATCATTACCGTGCAGAAGCTGCTTTATACGCTGTCCGGGAAGGCTATCCCGGACAACTATAGCGCAAATTACAAGCTCCGCAGCGCATTCTTCCCGATTTTCATGCGGCAGGAAACACAGTATCTGCTAAGCAACGGCGTGATACTGAAAAACGCCGAGAACAAGAAGCGGCTCGGCAAAAAATTTGACAATCAGATTCAGGAGCTGGCGCGCTCGGCGCTTGTTGGCGGCGTGGCTTATGGCTTCTGGAACCTCGATCATCTGGAAGTGTTCACGGCCCTAGAATTTGTGCCGCTGCTGGATGAGGAAAACGGATCGCTTCGCGCCGGTATTCGGTTCTGGCAGGTAGCGGCGAACAAGCCGCTGCGGGCGACACTGTACGAGCCGGACGGATTCACACAATTCATCCGCAGGAGCGGGAAAGAGATGGAGATTTTAGCACCGAAACGCGGCTATATCTCCGTCGAAGCCTCGTCTGAGGTGGACGGAACAGAAATCTTGGAGTATCAGAATTACCCCGGATTCCCGATCATCCCCATGTACGGCAATCGTGCCCGGCAGTCTGAGCTTGTCGGCCAGCGCGAAGCAATCGACTGCTATGATCTGATCAAATCCGGTTTCGCGGATACCGTCGATGACGCATCGATTATCTACTGGACGATCTCCAACGCAGGCGGCATGGACGAAATCGATATGGCGCGGTTCAAAGAAACTATGCGGCGGATCGGAGTCGGCCTTGTGGATGACGACGGCGCAAAGGCGGAGGCCCACACGCTTACGATTCCAGTCGAGGCGCGGGAAGCGCTGCTGAGCAGACTCAGCGACGATCTTTACAGGGACTTCCAGATGCTGGACACCACGAAAATACAGGGCGGGCAAAAGACGGCGACCGAGATCACGGCGGCATACCAGCAGATGGACAACAAGGTCGACGAATTCGAATACTGCGTCGGTGATTTCCTGTATCAGCTTTTTGCGCTGATCGGCATTGACGATGAGCCGACATTTACGCGTTCGAAGATCGTGAACCAGCTGGAGCAGACGCAGATGGTGCTGCTTGCCGCGAGCTACCTTGACGACGAAACGATTCTGAGCAAGCTGCCGTGGCTTACGCAGGAGGAAATCGCAAACATTTTGAAGAGGAAAAGCGCGGAAGAATTAGAGCGATATTCCACGAAAGATATGGAGGAATAGACGTATGAGCAGCATGGTACAGGGTGATGCGTACAGCCTCGATGTTACAATCAAAAACAACGGTTCCCCCATCAATATTTCGGATGTCAAGACGGTTGAGTTCACTTTATTCAATTTCAAAAAAATTTATCCGGGGGACGCGGAATACTCGGACGGAAAGTTCCACATTCCCCTCACCCAGCAGGAGACCTTTCGGCTCCCGAAGCTCTGCCAGATGCAGGTGCGCGTGAAATTCAAGAGCGGTGACGTGATTGGCTCGGAGATCAAGCAGATCGACGTTGCGCACGCGCTTTCAAAGGCGGTGTTGTAATGGGCGGCATTGAATTTGAACTCAAGAACCGCGATCCGGTTGACGTTTCCTTTAACGTTTCCGTGCGTGCTGTCGGCGGCTCCGGCAGCGGCTACAACATCGGCCCCGGATTGAAGCTGGACGCGGAAACAAACACCCTGTCCGTCGATACGGCGGACGCAGTCGAAAAGGACAACACCAGGCCCGTAACGTCCGCCGCCGTGTATACGGAGGTCGGGAACATCAACGCCCTGCTGGCGACCATCTAAAGGAGTGATTTTATGAGTACACAAACCGAAATTACCAGACTGCAGACCGCGCGGAACAAGCTGCGCACATGGCTCGTCGGCCTCGGACTCGCCGCGAGCACGGACAAGCTCGGCGCGCTGGCCGACAAGGCTGCAGCCATCAAAAATCAGGGCGCGGTTGACGCGCAGGTCAAGGAAGGCGAATCCTACACCGTCCCCGCGGGATATCACAACGGCTCCGGCACGGTCAAGGGCGTCTCCGGCGGCGGCAACTACAACCTCCAGGCCAAATCCGTCACGCCGACGAAGGAGCAGCAGTCCATCACACCAGATCAGGGCTATTACGGCCTGTCCGGCGTGACCGTCGGCGCGATCCCGGAAAACTTCCAGGACGTCTCCGCCACGACCGCCGCGCCCGGTGACGTGCTGGCGAATAAAGTCTTTATCGACGCCGACGGCGTGACGCAGGCTGGCACCATGCCGGACAACGGCGCGGTATCCAAGGTTCTGGACGCGACGACCGGGAACCAGGAGTACACTGTCCCAGCCGGTAAGCACTCCGGAAAGGGCAAGGTATCCGTCGTGCTGGAAACCAAGTCCGCCACGCCTGCCGAGGCCGAGCAGGACATTACGCCCACAAAGGGCAAAGTCCTCGGCAAGGTCAAGGTCGGCGCGATTCCGGACAAATACAAGGACGTTTCCGGCGTGACTGCCGGAGCCGCCGACGTGCTGGACGGCAAGTTTATCGTGCTGGCAGACGGCAGCAAAGTCGAGGGCACCATGGCCAACAACGGCGCGATTGCAAAGACCATCGACGGCCTCACGCAGACCAGCGTAGACATCCCCGCAGGCTATACCTCCGGCGGCACAGTCAGCCTGACGGACGACATCGAAAACGCCCTCGCCGCGATCTAAAGGAGGAACAGACATGAGCGTACAGACCGAGATCGACCGCATTATCACGGCAGTCGGCGCGGCGTATGACGCAGTGGAGGCCAAAGGCGGCACAGCCCCTGCGGCACAAACCATAGAAGGGCTTGCCGCAGCAGTCAATACGATTCAGACCGGTATAGCTCCGCAGCTGGTCGTAACGGTATCCGCGGGTGCGACCGTCACGGCGACAAATGGCTCCAAAACGATCAGTGGAACATCTGACAGCACCGGAGTCTGTACACTTATCGTTCCGGAGATCGGCACATGGAGCGTATCTGCTACGCTGGACGGGAAAACGTCAGACACAAAAACTGTATCCATCACGGACAGCTATGCGGTGTCTCTTAATTTTGTATATCCGTCACTGAATGAAAATACTTGGGAAACAATAAAAAATATATCCGACGCGGGACAGGGCGCGAACTATTGGAGCATTGGCGACCGAAAGGCGGTAACGCTAAACGGCACGGTTGGACATCTTACACTATCTAATTACACAATATACGCATTTGTCATTGGATTCAACCATAATGCGAGCCTAGAAGGGGAAAACCGTATTCATTTCCAGTTAGGCAAAACGGCGCTCTCCGGCGGTACGGACGTGTGTTTCTGCGACAGTTACTATACCTCGCCCGTTTCGACAACCGGCTATTTCTCTATGAACAGTAGTGCAACGAACTCCGGCGGATGGGCGAGCTCGCAAATGCGTACAAATATTTGCGGGACAAGCCTCTCGAGCTATTCCGGAACGATTATCGCAGTCATTCCGGCGGCGCTCCGTGCAGTCCTAAAGTCCGTTACCAAGTACACGGACAATACGGGAAATAATAGCACATCCGCGAGTGCGGTCACGGCGACAAAGGATTACTTTTTCCTCCTCTCGGAGTTTGAGGTTTTCGGGAGCATTTCGAGAGCAAACTCGAACGAGGCGAGTAAGCAAGCGCAGTACGCCTATTATTCCGCTGGAAACAGCAAGGTAAAGTACAAGCACAACGGAACGAGCACCGCCGCTCGTTGGTGGCTCCGTTCTCCGCTTGCGAGCAGCTCCGACGGTTTCGAGAATGTGAACACCAACGGGACAGTCGAAGACCGCACCGCGCGCGCTTCCTTCGGCTTCCCACCCGGCTTTTGCGTATGAGGGAAAAGCGCATGGAGTATATCGTGTATAAGCGTTTCCGCGGGAATGGCATCGATGGAGAATTTAATCTCCGATATGGAACTGCGGTATCGGAGATTGAAGGGTTCCTGTTTGCAGCAGATGGCAGGCGGATATGCGCTGCGACATCCGAAAACGGATGGGAGCATTTTAGGCAGAATACACCAGAGGGCGCGATGCGGCAGGAAATGCTTGAACGCCTTTATCGCTGGTATGAAAAAAACGGCTGCGGCGAAGACTTTACGGATGAAAAATGGCCGGGGCAGGAAAACGGCTACTGGAAAAATCGGTTGAGAACCGCAAGTACAGAGCGATTGGAGAAAATCTATCAAGAGAAATTTGGAGGGACGCCATGTATGCAGTAAAACATGACGGCGCATTGGCCGGGTATGCGGACAGTATTGTGCCCATCCGACTGCACGGCAACGGTTGTTATGTCCCGTGCAAGGAAGATCAGGCAGAAGGATTTTGCGCGAAGATGGCTGTGACTATTACGGATGAAGAAGGAACTGAACATCAGGTGCTTTCTGACATGGTGTTTCATCTCACAGACCATACGCTGAAAGGTACTGAGCCAGAAGGCAGCTATGAGGAAATGGGTGCAGCATTGCCGCTGACGGATGCAGAGACCGCCGCGAAGATCCTGCTCGGGGAGGCGGAATAACATGAGCACCTACACCGAGCGGGCGCGGGCGCTGCGCCCCTATATCGTCAAAAGCGCAGCCAGTCTCACCGACGCCGACGCGAGTCTCGCGCCGGAGCTTTTCACCCGCCTGACCGGCTCTGGCAGCCTCGTCAAAGCCGGCACGCGCATCAACTGGGGCGGCACCATCAAGCGCGCCGCCTCCGACCTCTGGGACACGGCCCAGAACACCCCGGACGCCGCCCCGGCCCTCTGGGAAGACATCGCCTACAAGCAGGGCTTCCGCATCATCCCCGAGACCATCACCGCCGGCCTTGCATTCTCCAAAGGCGAAAAAGGCTGGTGGCAGGACGAGCTCTACGAATCCCTGCTCGCCGCCAACGTCTGGAACCCATCCGTTAACCCGGACGGGTGGAAGAAAATCACGGAAGAAGGTACATAGCCATGGACGATGCAACCATCATCGTTACCCTCGTCTGTGCCGTGCTCAGCGGGGCGGATAGAAGTGTATGAGCACAAGCAACACCGCCGGGCAGAAAATGACAGACGCAGAGCTCGCAAAGCTTGAAAAGCGGATTGCTGCGATATACAGGGAAGCGTATAACGATCTGACGGATACGATCAGGGATTACTTCGGTAAATTTGCAGCGCGCGACGCGGTGGAAAAGGCGCGGCTGGACGCTGACGATATCACAGAGGAACAATACAAGCAATGGCGGCTTGCGCAGATCGGGCGTGGAAAGCGCTTTGAGGCGCTACGGGATAAGGTCGCCGAGCGCATGACAAATGCAAACGTTGCTGCTGTTGCGTATGTCAACGATGCAACGCCGGGCATTTACAGTTTGAACCGGAATTTCGCGGCGTACACCATTGAGCAGGTCACCGGTGACGTTGGCTTCGATATCTGGGACGAACAGACCGTGAAGCGCCTGATCTCAGAGCAGCCGGAGCTTATGCCGTACTATCCGGAAAAGCGGGCGCTCAATCGCGGGATAGATCTTGCATACGGGAAAAAGCAGATCACGGCCAGCGTAACCAGTTCCATTTTGCAGGGCCGGAGCATCAAAGGCATGGCGGATGATCTGCAAAGCCGCATTACCACCATGAACCGCGATTCCGCTATCCGGACAGCTCGAACGGCAGTCACGGGCGCGCAGAACGCCGGACGGCTGGATTCCTATTATGCCGCTGAGAAAATGGGAATCAAGTGCAGAAAACAATGGATGGCGACGCTCGACGGAAGAACCCGCCACTCCCACGCCATGCTCGACGGCGAAATCGTCGACAACGACAAGAAATTTTCCAACGGCTGCCGCTACCCAGGCGACCCAAACGGCCCACCGTCCGAAATCTATAACTGCCGCTGCACGCTGGTATCCGAGATTGAAGGAATCGACACCTCCGGAGGCAAGCGCCGCGCCAGGAACCAGGCGACCGGACGGAATGAGCTGATTGAGAATATGAGCTATGCGGAGTGGGCTGGATGGAAGGAAAAGGCACAAGTGCAAAAGGCTATGGCTCAGCAAGCGGAAACATATTCTACATTTGCTGATGGAGAACAAGCAAGCCAGTTCTTTGGAGAAAGACCTCCAAGAAGTTTGCGAAGAGAAAACAGAGAAGAATATGACAGGCTTTTGGAAGAGTATAGAAAAAGTTCCTTTGGCTCTTGGTGTGATGGATTGAGCGGTGAAGAAACAACCTCTATTGGCGAATATTCTGGCGATGGATATTCCGGCATCAACGGATTGCTCCGCGGTCATATGACAGAAAAGATGGTAAAGGCTTGGGACGATGTTTCAAGTATTGGAATCCGTGAAATGGTTGACCATATCGATGATTCTATATCGAGGTTTGAACTTAAAAAGGGCATTAAGGTATATCGAACTTGTGAGAAAGATGTTTTTGAGAACCTTTCAACGCAAGTTGGATCAAAGTTTGTGGATGACGGATTTGTTTCCACGACAGTTTTGAAAAAAAAGGTTGCAAGTGGCAATGTTTTTATGGAAATTGATGTACCGCCCGGAACTGGTAGAGGTGCGTGGATAAATCCGCTAAGTGGCTCAGCCGATAAAGAATGGGAGTTCCTGCTTCAAAGAGGATCTGTTTTTGAAATTACCGATGTTTCGGATGTTGGTGATGACATTGTTGTGAAAATGAAATGGACTGGTATTGAAAAGAAAGATATTGAGTTTGCATCGAGAGAAGATGTTATTGCTTGGCAGAAGAGAAACGGATTGTATGACGAAACGGAGGAATACAGAATATGAAAACCAATAATCTGACAAAAGAAGATGTCAAGAAACTTTTGGGTGCCAAAAACAGAAAGAAGTTTGAGTGGTCAAAGGGTGACATTCGGAAAAAGAAATGAGTTATACCTACAAAAACAATACGGATGAGGTTTTGTAGATGGATATTAAATTCACCGACAACTCCAAAGAAGTGAAGTCTGCTATGCACGACGCGCTGATTCGCGCCCTAGAAAAGATCGGCATGACGGCCGAAAAGTATGCAAAGCGGCTTTGCCCGGTGGACACCGGCAATCTGAGGAACAGTATCACGCACCGCGTAGATGAAGGGGAACCGGCTGCATACATCGGAAGTGACACGGAATATGCCGCATACGTCGAACTCGGAACCGGAAAGTATTATCCGGGCGGAAGACCTACGCCGTGGGCGTATCAGGACGCGAAGGGGAACTGGCGCTGGACGGCTGGAAACAAAGCACAGCCGTATTTGAAGCCCGCAGCGGCGAACCATGCGGCGCAATACCGGCAAATCGTCGAAGATGAGATGAAAAACGGATAAAGATTGCGTCCCAGAGCCATAAATATACGGTATAAGTGTGGTAACAGCAAAGAAATGACTGTTGCCACATTTTTTGTTCTGTCGCGGCAAAGCACCGCCGACAAGGGAAAGGAAGATAGAACATGGCACTGACGCGAAAGCTCCTGAAGGGCATGGGGCTTACCGAAGAGCAGATGGATACGATCATTGAGGCACACACCGATACCGTAGACGGGCTAAAAAGCGACCTTGCACGGTATAAGGCAGACGCCGAAAAGCTCCCCGGAGTGCAGGCGGAGCTTGAAAACCTGAAAGCCAAAGGCGACGATGGCTGGAAGGATAAGCACGACAAGGTCAAAAAGGAATTTGACGACTACAAAAGAGAGCAGATGCAGAAGGAAACCAAGAGCGCGAAGGAATCCGCGTATCGGGAACTTTTGAAGTCTGCGGGCATCAGCGAAAAGCGCATTGACGCGGTTTTGAAGGTCACCGATCTGACCAGCGTTGAGCTGGAAGACGGCAAGATCAAGAACGCCGACGAGCTGCGCAAGTCCATCAAGGAAGAGTGGGCGGACTTCGTTGTTACCACCAAGCAGAAGGGCGCGGACACCAAAGATCCGCCCGCAAACAACGGCGGCGCTATGAGCCGGGACGACATCTTCAAAATCAGGGACGCGTCTGAACGGCAGGCAGCAATCGCCGCAAATCTCAATTTGTTCGGAAAGGAAGAATAATATGGCAGCAAAAAACAACCTGACCATGACGAGCGACGTTCAGGTAACCGCTCGCGAAATCGATTTTGTAACCCGCTTTGCGCGGAACTGGCAGCACCTGCGCGACATTCTCGGCATTATGCGCCCCATCAAAAAGCAGCCGGGAACCGTCCTGAAATCCAAGACCGCAAGCGTGACGCTCGCGCAGAGCGTCGGCGAAGGTGAAGAGATTCCCTACTCCAAAGCGACGGTCGTTGAGAAGGACTATGCGAACATCAACGTCGAAAAGTACGCGAAGGCGGTCTCCATCGAGGCGATCAAGGAATACGGCTATGATGTCGCAGTCGCAATGACCGATGAAGCGTTCCTCTACGAGCTTCAGACAAACGTCACGAACCGCTTTTATACCTACCTCAACACCGGCCTGCTGACCGTCAGCGAAACCAACTGGCAGCGCGCGCTTGCGATGGCGAAGGGCGCTGTTATCAACAAGTTCAAGCAGATGCACAGAACCGCTACAAACGTTGTCGGCTTTGTGAACGTCATGGACTTGTATGACTACCTCGGCGGCGCGGACATCACCATCCAGACCGAGTTCGGTTTCCAGTACATCAAGAATTTCATGGGCTACAGCACAGTTTTTCTGCTGTCCGATGAGGAAATCAAGCGCGGCCGCGTGATCGCAACGCCGGTTGAAAACATCGTTCTGTACTACATCGATCCTGCGGACAGTGATTTCTCCCGCGCCGGGCTTGAGTACAGAACTGACGGAGAAACCAATCTTGTTGGCTTCCACGTGCAGGGAAACTATTCTACGGCGGTTTCTGAGTCTTTCGCAATCATGGGGCTCACCCTGTTTGCGGAGTACCAGGACGGCATCGCAGTTGCGGATATCGACGAAACGCCGACGCTCGGAACGCTGACCGTTACTTCGGCAGCCGGAACCGCAACCGGCAACACGAAGATCACGGTAACGCCCGCGAAGGAAGCAAGCGGAAACGTCTACAAGTACAAGGTAGGCGATTCGGCTGAGACTGTGACCTATGGCCAGAACGTCAGAACGTGGTCAACGTGGGACGGAAAGTCCGATGTCACGGCAGCGACGGGCAAGAAGATCACAGTCGTTGAGGCTGACGCGACTTACAAAGCGCAGAAGGCTGGCAACGCAACGGTAACGGCGAAGTAAGGAAGGAGGCGGCACAATGCTGACCGAATTGTGCGGAGTTCTGCGGAACTGGTTTGAAACGGATCGGATCAGCGGAACGTACACAGTAGAAAACGGCAGCATTGCGCTGCCGTTCCTGCAAGAAGGACAATTCTTCCGGGTTGTAGGCTCCGTTTTTAATGACGGTGTGCACCGATACCCGGATTACGGGATGGCGGATGAGACTTTCAACGGCTCCATCTGGCCGATGGCCGTCCCCTCTTCTGTCCTCGCCCTCGAAGCTGAAATCAGAGCGTGGCAGGAGAAAAACGGCGACGCAGCAGCAAGCCCGTTCACCTCGGAAAGCTTCGGCGGGTATAGCTACTCGAAGGGATCAAGCGGAAGCACGTCCGCGAGCGGGGCCGTGACATGGCAGACGACGTTCAAATCGCGCATGAACCAGTGGAGGAAGATCTGATATGAGCTTACTTGATGATTTTGCCCGCCCGTGCGTGCTGCTCGAAAAAAGCCGCACACCGGATGGGGCGGGCGGATATATCACCACATGGACGGATGGCGCGGAGTTTATGAACTATCAGGCGCTTGACACGTCCATGGAGGCGCGCAGAGCGGAGAAAGAGGGCGTGACAAGCGTTTACTCGGTGCTTGTGCAAAAAGCCGTACCAATCGATTATAACGACTTCTTCCGAGACAAGACGACCGGCGAGACGTACCGCGTCACGTCCGAGCCGAAGGACAAACAGACGCCGAAGTCCGCTAGCTTTGCCCTGAAATACTTCACTGCTGAAAAGAAAGCACTGCCAACATGACAAAAGACAAAGCATTGCACGCGTGGTTCTCACAATTCCTGACGGCCTATCCGACATCGAGTGTCCCGGACGATGCCGTTTTCCCTTGGCTGACGTACGAGCTGATTACCGGCGCGTGGGACAGCGGGGAAATCGGCCTGACGGTGAATCTCTGGTACTACACCACGCAGGAAGCAGAACCGAACGCGAAAGCGCAGGAAATCTCGGACGCTATCGGCTTGGGCGGCGTGTTTGTGCCGTGTGACGACGGCGCAATCTGGATCAAGCGCGGATCTCCGTGGTGTCAGAACGTCCGGGACGATTCTGATGCAAATATCAAGCGGCGGTACTTGAACATTACAGTCGAGTACATCACCGCAAACTGAAAGGACTGATTTCATGGCGAAATTCACAAAAATACCTGCTGATACCTTCAAGCAGCTGCAAATCAACGCCGGTGTAATTCTGAGCGATTTCACACCGGCGACCGGTGCGTTTGAACCAGAAAATCAGCTGGGCGCTACCACCGGAGGCATTACACTCACGGCGACGCCCACATATACCGACTTCGGCGAAGACGTGGACAACTGCCCCAAGAACACCATGGAGCTGAAGCGGCAGGATGATGTAGAAGTGAAGTGCTCCGGTACTTTTGTAACGGTAACCACCACGTCCGCAAAATCTCTGATGGCGGCGGCGGACATCGACGGCACGGACACAACCAAGGTCGTCCCGCGCCGAGACCTGTCCAGTGCTGATTTTTCTGACATTTGGATTGTTGGGGACTACTCCGACAAGAACGGCGCGAATAACGGCGGGTTTATCGCGATCCGCATGATGAATGCGCTTTCTACCGGCGGATTCCAGCTGAAAACCGCCGACAAGGGCAAGGGACAGATGGCGTTTGAATACACCGCGCATTATTCGATCTCAAAGCAGGATGTCGTGCCGTATGAACTGTACATCAAGGCCGGTACGGCAGAAACCTGATAGGAGGCCGATATGAAACTTTCGGAATTCAGCACCGATAAGGCGGCAGATGTCCTCTGCGAAATCAGCGTATACGCGCTGAACATCGTGGCAGACGAAGAACTCAGGGGAAGCCTGAAAAAGCTGACAGACGACGAAAAGCCGCAGACAGTCGGCGAGAGGTACGCAATCGGCGTGCAGCGCATCGGCCAGTGGATCCCACTGATACTAAAAAAGCATAGAGAAGACGCGTTCAGCATTCTGGCTGTGGTAAACAGCGTGACAGTTGACGCGATCCGGGAGCAGAACGTTCTCGTTACAATGCGGCAGATCCGGGAACTGGCCGAGGACAAAGATCTCACTGATTTTTTCAAATCGTGCGCGTCGGAGGCGAAAGCGTAACGCTTGCGCTTCTGGCAGCTCCAAAAATAAGCGCCGGAGGGCTGATTCGCCTTTTGCCGATTTTAATAAAGCGGCAGAACGAGGAATCAGCCTTTCGCATTTATGCGGCGGAGTGTATGCGCACGATCACGGAAAACACAGCGAAATTCGCGGGCGGAAGCTTTGTGCAGGCAAAGTATACCGACATCATCAGCCCGAAGCCGCAGGACAACCGAACCTGTGAGGAGATCACCGCCGACGTTGTACGCCGGTGCGGATTGAAGGTGAAAAAATCCAAAGATGAATCTGTTTGAACTTTTTGTAAAAATCGGCGCCGATACGTCCGAGGCCGACAAGGGCATCGACGAAACCGGGAAGAAAACATCCGGCCTCGGCGAGAAGATTAAAAACGGCCTTGCCACTGTCGGCAAGGCTGCGGTAGTCGGCGTGACCGCAGCGGCGACGGCAATCGGCACAATCGGCACAAAGGCGATCCAGGCATACGCAGACTATGAGCAGCTCGTCGGCGGCGTGGAGACGCTTTTTAAGGATAGCCAAGATAAAGTCATGGAGTACGCAAACAACGCGTATAAAACCGCTGGGTTGTCTGCGAATGAGTACATGGAGACGGTGACAAGCTTTTCTGCATCCCTGCTGCAGTCTCTCGATGGGGATACCAGTGCAGCGGCAGAAAAAGCAAATTTGGCGCTGACTGATATGTCCGATAATGCCAACAAAATGGGATCGGACATGACTTTAATCCAAAATGCATATCAGGGCTTCGCAAAAGCAAACTATACGATGCTTGATAACCTCAAGCTCGGCTACGGCGGCACGCAGGCCGAAATGCAGCGCCTCCTTGAAGATGCGGAGAAAATTTCCGGTATCAAATACGATATTTCCAGCTATGCGGATATCGTAGATGCAATCCATGTCGTGCAGACCGAAATGGGCATCACCGGCACGACCGCAAAAGAAGCCGCGTCCACAATTCAAGGCTCGTTCGGTATGGTAAAAGCCGCATGGAAGAACCTCGTGACCGGCCTCGCCGACCCGGATCAGAATCTCGGAACTCTCGTGGGCAACTTCACGGATTCCATTGTCGTTGCGGGCAATAACCTGATCCCGCGCATTCAGGAGCTTTTGCCGCGCATTGTGGAGGCAATTTCCACGCTGCTGGGAACCGTAAGCACGCAGCTTCCGGGCATACTCGGATCCACCCTTCCCTCGCTTATTGAGGGCGCATCAAATCTGGTTACTGGGCTTATGTCCGCGCTCCCGGAGATTCTTACCGTTCTGGGCGATATCGCGCCGACGGCAATTGGGATTCTCGTTCCGGCCATAGTCGAGCTTCTGCCGGAAATCATTCAAACCGGTATAGATGTTATTATCTCTCTGGTACAAGGCATTACGGAGACGCTTCCGGAATTGATCCCGGCGGCAACAGAAGCAATCATCAAAATCGCTGAAACGCTGACCGACCCTGGAAATCTCGGGAATTTGGTAGATGCGGCGCTTGAGATCATCCTCGCTCTGGCGGACGGGATCATTGATGCCGTCCCGAGGCTGCTTGAGGTGGCTCCCAAGATTATCACAAATCTCATCACCGCGCTTACTGAAAACTTCCCCAAAATCATCGAATCCGGCGCAAAACTTGTTAAATCGCTGATTGATGGCCTGATTAAATCCATTCCGCAGCTTACTGCGGCTGCGCCAAAGCTTATTATCGGGATTGTACAGGGGATTCTTAACAATCTTCCGCAAATCATCATGTCCGGCCCGCAAATCATTATGGCGCTTATTGAGGGCCTTATTAGCGCAATCCCCGAGTTGATTCTGGCAATTCCAACGCTGATCCAATCGATTGTAGATACGTTCCTCGGCTACGATTGGGGCAGCATCGGAACGAATATCGTTGACGGCATCAAGAACGGATTCCTGCATATGTGGGAGAGCCTAAAGCGGACGGTAAGCGATATGGTCAATGGCCTTGTGAGCGGCGTCAAGAGCATCCTCGGTATTGCGTCCCCGTCTAAAGTCTTCGCCGGAATCGGCGGCTACATGGCAGAAGGACTTGGACAAGGCTTTGACCGCGAAATGACTGACGTTCGGAAGAATATCGAGGATCAAATGACCTTTGGCACAACATCCTTCTCCGTGTCCGGCGCGGCAAAGTCCTCCGTCGGTGTTGTGAACGGTCTGCTTGCCAACAATCAGCCGAACCCGCTGACACAGGTGAATCTTGTCGTTGACGGCCAAACGCTGGCGCGGGTACTGTTTGACCCGCTGCGAGGCGAAATTCTGCAAAGGGGTGTATCGTTTGCGTAGGATCAAAATTACGGACGGCACAAACACAGTCACCCTTCTGCGTGATCTCGTGTTCACGATTCAGCCGAAGGATATCGGCGCAACTGCGACAATGGCGTCCGGAAAGACGGTTATGGATATCATCGGGGTAAAAAATGAGCTGAAAATCCCGACCGGGTGGCTATCCGTTTCCGATTTGCGGAAGCTCCGCAGCATGATCAACACGAAACACGTGTTGAGCGTGACATACCCGGATGTAGACGGCGACAAAACAAGAGAATTTCTTTTTGAACAGCCGGAATACAAGGCGATCATCTACGATGAGGACGGCGTGTCGCAGTGGTGCGGCGTCACGATCTCCGCGACACAGCAAGGGGTGGATTGATGCAGAAGGTATCGAGCAATTACGCACCGTTTACACCGGTGCGTGAGGTTGGTATGCTTGTCCGGTTTTACATTGTCGACCCGTCGGCAAAAAAGAACGGTACGGCCTCTGCATCGGATTCGGCACCAGGCACAAGCGCCGCCGAAACGATCAGCGACAGAGAAACCATATCCGGGAAGTTTGCCGGGCTGGAGCTGAATCGATGGATGCTGGATGGCACAATTGATATCCCAAATGACGGATTTGAAGGGCAGCAAACAGGTTGGTGGAGCGGGGAAGTTTCGGACGAAAATGCGGAGTTGGATAGTACCATCACCTTCGAGTTCTCCGCGCCAGTGTCGACCGTTGGATGGTCGCTGCTGTTCGATGATAAAATGCAGCAGTATCCGGCCCAGATCACACTAACCGCATACGGGAGCGATAACGCCGTGATTGCAGCCGCAACAAAAGCGATCACACAGGTTCGGCAGAACATCAGCCTGCCAGCGGCAAATTACACAAGGCTGACGCTTCAGTTCGATAAAACGTACTTGCCGAAAACACGGGCAAGGCTGCGGCAGATCGATTTCGGCCTGACAGAAACATATGAAAACGATAGCATGGCAAATGTACAGATCGTGGAGGAAGCGTCCGTTTCCTGCGATGCTTTCCCGTCGAGGCAGATATCCTTTACATTCGATAACGCTGATCACAGATACAACATCCTCAATCCGGATGGAATTTTTGCGGTGATTCAGGAGGGGCAAAAGCTTCTGGCAAAGTGCATCGTAAACGGAGAAAACGTCGATGTCGGCGAATTTTTCTTTACGTCGGTAACGGCAACAAATTCCGGCGTAACGGCGCAGCTGGTAGGCAACGATATGGCTGCGGCGCTCGAACGGGCGACATATGAATCAGGGAGCGCTACCGCGTGCGAACTGCAAGCGGCGGTCGCCGCCGTCCTGACCGGCTATGATATCACGGTAATCTATGGCGGCAATGTGGCAGAAAGAACAGTTGTTCCCGCAATTCCCAGAAAAACAACGCGTCGGGAAGCGATCCGGCTGCTGGCGCAGGCGGCCATGTGTTCCGTGTGGTTTGATCGAGCCGGGGATCTGCATATTGCGGAGCTGTCTTCCGGCACTGTGCGCGGGGCCATAACACCGGATGAACTGTATGATTACGACGGCGTGAGCATCGCAGAAGCAGTTGACTGCGTGGAGCTGCACATCAAGAGCGATTACTCGGATAGCGTCGACGAAACGGTAACAGCCGGGAGCGGAAAAAACATCAAGAGCATCAGCAATCCGTGCGTGGCCCCAGAAAACTATCAACGCGTCGCTGCGTGGCTGCTGGCACAGTACAACCGCCGCAAAATCTATAGCGTAAAAAACCGCTGCAACCCGGCGCTCGAAACCGGGGACACGATCAAAATTTCGGACGCATTCGGACAGAATGAGAGCGCGGTGCAGACGGGCCTCACACTGACGTTCGACGGGGGCCTTTACGCAATCACAAAAGGAGTGGGTGTATGAGCACAATCATCGACACCCTCATCACCGACCGGACACAGGCGGACGTGGAGCGGGCGCGGGAGCTGGCGGCGAAGGGCTTTGCCGCCATGACTGCCGACGAGCGGGCGGAATGGCTTGCTGGGATGAAGGGCGCGTACAACGCTTCCGATCTGAACCGCGTGGGCACTGCCCTGAACTATCTGGCGGGCCGCCTCGGCGCGATCTGCGGCAGGAGCATAACGTGGACGGCAAAAACCGATTGGGCCGTCACGGACATTATAACGGCCTCGCAGGCAGAGACGTACCGGCAGCAGATACAGACAATCCGCGACGCGCTTGCGTATCCTGCCGGGACGCCGGACGCGCCGCAGCTGGCCCGCCTGACCTACACCGGCGCAAACGACATCGAGCGCATCCTGAAACTCTGCGAAGCGCTAATCGTCAACGTTGCAAAATCTTTTCGCCACACCGGCGCGGCGGAGTGCGCCGCAGGAGGATTACTCACATGAAAGATAGGCAGCCAACACAGGTTTTAGCCAACGGCGCGATCCGCTACGGCGTCTATAACGCCGACGGCACGCTCAACCACTACGAATACCTCAAGCGCGAGGATGCGCCTGCCGTCGAGGGCACGCCTCTCAACAAGGCGAATCTGCTATCCGATACCACTGCCGCCAAGCTCTGGCCGAAAGCAAGCACGAGGCCGGAAGACCCGACCGTCAACGACGCGCTTGTCGAGTTGCAGAAAGGCACGTCGAAAGTGGGTGATATCCTCATGTCGGTCCGCGCAAAGCCGTCCGACGCATGGCTTCTCTGCAATGGGCAGGCCATCACAAAGTCTACGTATCCAAAACTATTCGACATTTTACGGCCTGCGGCGTCTCCGGCCCCGTGGACAAGCAAAAGCATAACAGGTGTCGATAGAGATACGTCTTGGATAAAGTACACAAACGGGAAATGGTTCGCCTTTGCTTACGATAGCTCGAATGCAAAAATGCATATGTATGTATCGGATGACGCAGACACATGGGCGGACTATCCGTTCAACCCCGAACTTGGAAGCGGCGAATATATTGACGGTGTTGCAATATGCTATCATGAACTGAAAAACGTTTATTGCATGGCTATCGTGCACGCAACTTCTTCAACAAGCAACTACTGCACATCCTACACAATTTCAGAAGACTTGCAAACCGTGACAGAAGGAGGATGGATATGGAGCAGCGGCTCCTCTAGGTGCTCCAAGTTGGAATTATACGTCTCAAGCTACGGCAATGTGTATTGCGTAAGATACACGTACCAAACTGCCAATGGCGGTGCTTACGCGGATGCGTTTAAAGATACTGGCACATTCAACTGGAGCAGAATTTACTACGTAGACGCAGCAAGCTACGACGAAAGCACAGGGCATTTTTGCTGGACGGATGACAGAAATATTTATTCGGCAGAAGAATTGGGAGGAAATAGCGCGGAATATCTAATAGGGACAATTCCAAACGCAGTTATTCCGAGCAGCATACAAAAGAGTGCAATACACAAGTACATCTGCGCGGCCACAAATACAATAATTGCGATATATCAGGATGGGGGGCTAAAGTACGCTTACACAATCGATAATAGTACGACTTGGCATAGTGGGGCCGAAGTAATCTCCGCAAACTCAGCAGACTACATAGATCTCACATACGGGTTCGAGTTTGTGGCTGGGTTCCTGCTATTTACGGCCCGCCTAGACGGCGGAAGCACTCGATATATTTGCAGCGCTTCGGACCCGGAAGATGAAATATACAAGACTGCCGGTATTTTCAGCGGCGCACTATCGCCTGCTGCTTTGGCAGCGAATCCGCCAGCTGCCGGAGCGATATCCATATGTAATTATAGAGACTTGGCGAAACCGGTACCGACGATTGTAGCTGATAGCCGCAGCCACGCCTATATCAAGGCGCTGGAGGAATAAGCAATGCGGGACAGGATCGGAACAAACAACCTTGCAAACGGCGCTGTCCGATACGGGGCGTATGACGCGGGCGGGAATCTGCTGCGGTATGCATGGCTCCGCCCGGAAGACGAGCCGCTGGAAGCCGGGACGCCGCTCAACAGAGAAACGCTACTGTCGGCCGAAGCGGAAGCCGTTATATGGCCCGCGAGCGGGAAACCTGCGAATCCAACTGTGAATGATGCATTTGGCAAGATCACAGAGGCAAAGGAGGTCGGAGATATTCTGACAACCGTCCGCGTGCTCTCCGCCCCGTGGCACGCCTGCGATGGCTCTACCTTCGATCAGACTGCATACCCGGCCCTCTACGCAGCCCTCGGCGGCACGACGCTGCCGACGATCAGCTATTCCAGCGATACCACCACCTACATCAAAATGGCGGACGATTAGCCCGGCAAATAAAAGAGAAAGGTACAGAAAAATGGACACCAAAACCATCATCGTCACCCTCGCCTGCGCCGCGCTTGGCTCATCCGCTCTGACGGCGGTAGTCAATGCCATCGTCAGCGCGGTTCAGAAAAAGCGCGGCAAGGCCACAACGCAGGAGGCGCATCTAGCCGAGATCGACAAAAAGCTCGGGAAAATGCAGGAGCATCAGGACGAGCAGTATCTGGCAATCCTCCGCCTTACGATCATGAGCGAGGAAATGCCAATGGCTGAACGTCTGATTGCCGGGCAGAAATACGTCAAGCTGGGCGGGAACGGCGACGTGAAAAAATTCCTGCACCAGCTGGAGGCGCAATGCGGACATAGCAATGGAGTTTAGCAAGAAATGGCTGATTTGCAGCGCGCTCGTCAGCCTCGCACTCATTATCGCCTGCGCGGCAGGCGCAGATCTGACAGAGATCACGCTTGCGGTGCTGGCTGAAACGACGGCTTCCAGCGGGTTTTATCTCTGGAAGGCCAAGAACGAGAACCGCGCGAAGTACGCGCAGAAGTACATGGATAAATGGGCTGAAAAGTACGGCCCGGAAGCGGCAGCACGCATCGCAGAGATCGTGCTGAAAGATTGAAAGGAGCATACATATGGACTACACACAGATCATCTCGGCAGTGATCGCGCTCATCAGCGCGCTCGTCTCGGCATTTTTGATCCCGTGGCTCAAAACCAAGATCGACGCGGACAAGCTGCAAACGCTCCGCACTTACGTTGAGATCGGCGTAAAGGCGGCGGAACAGCTGTACACCGCGACGGACGGCGCGGCGAAAAAGGCGTATGTCGTGAACTTCCTCGCCGAGAAGGGCATTCAATTTGACGTGGAAACGATCGACAAGCTGATCGAGGCCGCCGTGCTGCAGCTGCATCACGAGTTGTACGGGAGTGAGCGGGCATGAGCATCAAGATCGGACAGGCCAGCCTTGGAGAAACCGGAGGACGCAACCAGCAGCCCGGCAACCAGACCGGGCGGGAGCTGAATATCTCCAGCTGGTACAATGGCCGCTGGCTCGGCATCTTGCGCTACAAGAGCCGCAAAAAGGCCGAGCGGGCCGCGCAGACGTGCGAGGCAGCCATTAAAAACCGGAATATCGGTTACGACATGGCCGACCGGAACACGGCGTATGAGGCCGCCAGAGCCGTCGGGTGGGACGTGAGCAAGATCACAAAGCCCGTGGAGACGGACTGCTCCGGACTTATGACGCTCTGCGCCGTGGCCGCAGGCTGTGAGGCCGTCGCCGCGCTCTACAAAAAGCAGGGGAATTCCTGCACCACCTACTGTATGCTGCACGATTGGCCCGCAACGGGAGACTTCGAGCTGCTGGATAGCAGCAAGTATCTGACGACGGACGCCAATCTCCTGCGCGGGGACGTGCTGGTAAGCGAGGGCCATACCGTGATGGCCCTCGAAGATGGAAAAAATGCAGAGGAGGAGACTGAAATGGTAGAAAAGAGCAAGATTATCGTGGACGGCAAGGAAGTCGCCGTTGAACGCATCCTGAAAGACGGCACGAACTACGTCAAGGTGCGCGATCTGGCCGCTGCGCTGGATCTCGAAGTCAGCAACAAGGGAAATATCGCTGTGCTAAATCACAAAGACAAGTAAGGAGGCGGGGCGTATGTCGCCGCAGGCGCGGGCCAAGCTGCCGCCAGAGCTGGGCCGTCTGACCCGCAAGGATATGGAGGCCGTGATCTATCAGGCCAATCTTGGCCGGGAAAATGAGAAGATCGCGCAGCTCTATTTTGTCGACAAGCTTCCCCAGGTAGACGTCGCGACGGAACTGTTCCTGGGCCGCGCCACGGTACAGCGCCGCCTGCCGGAGATCATGCGGGAGATGCAGCGGACATCCAGCAAACTGTATAACTGAAATAAGCGCCGAGAAATCGGCGCTTATTTTTTTGAAAAAAGTATTGACATATACGGTATTACGGTATATAATAGGCACATAAGATAAAGCAAAACAAAACCAACTACGGAGGGTACAGCGATGGCAAAGGCGAAGATCACTTGCAAATGCGAAATCTGCGGAGGCACGTTCGAACACGTCCGCACTTGCGTCAACCGCAGCGCCGCAGATTCCTATGCAGAATGGGCTTCGGAACACGTTACTGTTTGCCCGTCCTGCCATGCCGCAGCAAAAAAGGCAGAAGCGGCTTCCAAGCTGAATGCGTACATTGCCGAGAATTTCGGTGCCGAGCATCCGCTTCCGGAGATCTCCGGCGTCTCCGAGAAGCAGATCGCCTATGCAGCGTCCCTGCGCACCAAGTTCATCTCTTCCGATCTTTCCGGCTGCAACGTAAAGCTTTCCCGATTCTTCGCGGTGGAAGATAAAGTTCGGCTCGAAAACATGAGTGAAGAGGGACGCGCCGCGGCGGAAAAGCAGGCAGAATCGGAAGGGCTATCCGTTGAAGCGTGGTTCGCGAAAAACCGCCCGGCAATCGTAGCGCGCGCTTCCAAAATTATGTTCGTCGACATTGTGAAGAAGCTTGAAGCGATCGTAAATGAATCCAACGCGTCGAAAATCATCGACGCACTGCGCTGAGAAGGAGAACCTTACAATGGAAAACGTAAAAGAAATCACAAGAATCATGGAGGCCGGGCGCAACGCAGGCCGCACACAGGAACCGATGCGGTTTGTGTCGCAGGAAGCGCGCGACGCATGGTATGAAGAACAAGCGGAAATCCTTGCGAAGGTTATGGCTCCAGTAGGAGACGAACCTTACGATAAGAACTTACAAGGGCATAAGATCGCGGACCGTTTCGCGGATATCCATACATTCGAAATCTACAGACTTACCAATATCCGATACATTATCGGGGACTTCGAAACGTATGAAGAGTACGCGGCCCACTGCCGGGCGGAGGAAGAAGCCTGGTTTGATAAGCTGCGAGCAGATTTAGAGGAGGAATAAAAATGATTGCACATCTTTACCGCATCCGTTCTGATTTCCGGAACGTTCCGGACAAAATCATCATTAAGGCAAAGGCGAAGGAAAACTTCCCCGGTACTTGGCTCCACGCCGAAGTTGAACTTCCGGATTTTATCCGGGTGGCTGAAACCGAAGCTGGTGACGGATTCCTGTTCACGCAGGATGAAACTATTATGAACGTTTATATCGAAGATGCGGAGCGCTTGGACGGTGACGCAATTAAGGGAACGGTGAGCATCCGCAGCGCAAGCGGACGTATGCTTGCGAAGTGCGTCGCCATGTGGCGATGAGAACAGGGGGTGAATCATGCCGAGTGAGGCCCAAAAGCGCGCCCGCGACAAGTGGGACGCCACAAACATGACGCTGGTAAGCTGCAAGATGCGGCGCGACCTTGCTGACGATTTTAAGTCTGCCGCAAAAGCAAACGGCACAACGCCCAGCACCTTGATCCGTGGGTGGATCGACGGATATATGCAGCAAAACAAGCCCGTGAAGTAATCCGCAGGCAATTTTGAACCAAATTGATACACAACTGAGGCACAAGAAGCCGCAAAAAAGCCCATACTGGACACATCAAAGGAGTGTTCGGTATGGGCTTTTCTTATTTTAATCCAAACCCCGCCGCGCTGAAAGTCGGGGACTGCACTGTCCGGGCCATTGCAAAGGCGACCGGGAAGAGCTGGGATGAGGTGTATATCGGCCTGTGCCTGCAAGGGCTGATCATGGGCGATCTGCCGAGCGCAAACAGCGTATGGAGCGCTTACCTCCGGCAGCAGGGCTTTACCCGGAGTGTGATCCCGAACACGTGCCCGGACTGCTATACCGTCGCGGATTTCTGCGCAGACCATCCGCGCGGCGTGTACGTTCTTGCCCTGTCCAGTCATGTGGTCTGCGCGGAGAACGGAAGCTATTTCGATACATGGGACAGCGGCAATGAGATCCCACTGTTCTACTGGGCAAAGGAGGAAGCTTAATGTTTGGACAGCAGCCGTATGTATATCAGCAACCGATTTACAATCAGCCGCCCATGCCGCCGATGCAGGAGCCGCAGATGCAGATGCGTCCGCAGTACCAGCCCGCGCCGCAGATGCCGGCCTACCAGCCGCAGCCCCAGCAGCCGCAGAATCAGTCGATCATCTGGGTTCCGAATGAGCAGGCGGCGAACGACTTCACTGTCGCGCCTAACAACGCCGTCACGCTCTGGGATATGAATGCGCCCGTCGTGTACGTCAAAAAGGCCGACGCAAGCGGAAAGCCGACCATGACGACCTACGATCTCGTAGAGCGCGCACAGGCCGCACCAGCGCCCGCAGCGCCGCGAAGGGACATGAGCGAGGAATATGTAACTCGCCGTGAGTTTGAGGAGCTGGTAGCCAATCTGACGGCCCCCAGCGTAAGACCGGCGAGAAAGACAAAGGAGGCTGAAAGCGATGGCTAACCCCCTGTTTCAGGCTCTCGGCGGCGGGCAGATGCCCGGCGCGATGGGGCAGTTTCAAAATATGGTGCAGCAGTTCCGGCAGTTCCGTCAGACATTTCAGGGCGACCCGAAAGCGGAGGTTGAAAAGCTGGTACAAAGCGGGAAAATCTCGCAGCAGCAGTTAAATCAGCTGCAGCAGGTGGCGGGGCAATTCCGGCAGCTGCTGCAATAGTTCGGGAATCCCGAACAGTTGAACGATCAAAATCGTGGCCACGATTGAGATAAATCTTTTGAATCTACGAAAGGAATGAAAAATATGAGTTTGAATGACGGCTCTCCGACCATGACGATGCCAGTCGCGCCTACCGGCATGACAGGTGGCGGCTGGGGAGGCTTCGGCGGTGATAATGGCTGGTGGATCATCATCCTGTTCCTTGCCATTTTCTGCGGCTGGGGCGGCAATGGAAACGGATTCGGCAACAACGGCAGAAATTCCGGCGGCGTTGTAGACGGCTATGTGCTGGCCTCTGACTTCTCCAACATCGAGCGCAAGATCGACAGTGTAAATCAGGGACTTTGCGACGGATTTTACCAGCAGGCGCAGCTTGTCAACGGCACCAACATGGCGATGGCAAACGGCTTTGCTCAGGCCGAGCTTTCCCGCTGCAACCAGCAGGCCGCGCTTATGCAGCAGCTGAACAACATGGCGATGCAGGCACAGGAGTGCTGCTGCGAAAACCGCGCTGCAATCGCCCAGGTGCGCTATGACATGGCGACGCAGGCGTGCGACACCCGCAACACCGTGCAGAACACCACCCGCGACATCATCGACGCCATGAACTGCGGCTTCCGCAGTATCGATCAGCGCCTGACGGCACAGGAGCTGGCGGCAAAGGATGCCAAGATCGCCGAGCAGGGCCAGCAGCTCTTTGTTGCGCAGCTTGCGGCAAGCCAGAACGCACAGACGCTCGATCTGCGTAACTACGTGAGCGGGCAGCTGGCGTATTATAACCCGCGCCCGATTCCGTCCTTCGCAGTCCCGGCCCCGTACCAGTACGCAGGATGCAACGGCTATAACGGCGGTTACAACTACGGCTGCGGCGGCTGCGCGGCGTAACAACTCCATACCGTAGAGCTTTTTCGTGGCCTCACGAAAATGATCGGCCCCCATTGCCGATACTCGATAGCAACGCGGCGGGGCAATCGTCCCGCCGCTGTATTTTTTATGAAAGGAATGATTTTATGGCAACATACAAGGAACTCAAACAGAAATACATCGATCACCTGATGGAAATGGATCTGGATAAAATGAGCGTAGTGGATCTTTACACATACGCCGGTATCCTGAAAACAATAAACGAAATGGAACTGCCGAACTACGCAGAAGCAATGGCGGCGGTGCTTGCGCAGATCATGCCGGTATGCGCAAAAAACGAAAGCGAGGTGCGCGAAATTGGCTGAGTTTACGAATTCCAACATCGTCGGCGTCGCCGCCGGGCAGAACGTCCCGCTGGCGGAAACGGCAGTCAGCAGCAAGCCGTGTATCGTACACCGCGAGGGCAGCGGCCTGGTCACGCTGCGCGGGCTGACGAATCAGTGTAGAGCGGTTTTCAAAGTCTCCTACGGCGGCAACATCGCAATTCCAACCGGCGGCACAGTCGAGGCAATCACAGCCGCACTTGCCATCAACGGTGAAGCCCTTGCAAGCGCGACGGCGATTGTGACACCGGCAGCGGTAGAAAACTACTTTAACGTTTATGTATCCGCACAGGTGAGCGTGCCAAGAGGCTGCTGCCTGACGGTAGGTATGCGAAACACCAGCGCGCAAACAGTTAATTTTGCAAACAGCAATCTTACCGTCGAGCGCGTAGCATGAAAGGAGGAAGCAATATGTATGATCTGAGGAATCTCCGCGAAATGCTCTGCAAAGAGCTGGACGAAATTGCCGAGAAGCGGGAAATGTCCGCAGGCGACCTCGACGCGATCCAGAAGTTGACCAGCTCCATCAAGAATACCTACAAGATCGAGATGGCTGAAGACGGCGGCTATTCCCGCGACGGCGAATGGGAAGCGGATATGCGCGGCACATATGGACGCGGAAGTTCATACCGTGGCCGCCGCCGCGACGCAATGGGCCGCTACAGCCGCACAGACGCCCGCGAGCATATGCGCGCGCAGCTGGACGATATGATGCGCGATGCGGACGACGATAAAACCCGCGAAGCGATCCGCCGCTGCATGGAGCAGATCGAGCGGGCATAAGGAGAGCGCAATATGTTGGATGCAGCCGAAATCCGGAAAGAGATTGCTCGCCTGGAATATGAGGAATCCGACTATAAGAATTACGCTAAGCTTGCGGATCTGTACGTGATCCGCAAGCAGATGCAGGAAGAGGAACGGGGCGACGGCGGCAAGCATGTGGGTTACTACTCCGGCGCTCCCGCCCCTGTGACCGCAGAACCGGCTATCGTTGGCGAGTACGGGGACAGTGAGTTTTTACTTGCGGTAGCTGGGAAAAACCCGGCAAAGGCTTGGGCGGTTGTTGATGAACTTATGGACACACTATCGCTTGTGAACCGAAAAGTCTATGATTCTATGCTTCGGAAAATAAAGTCCATGTAGCAAAAATAGGGGAGTCCCCTCGCATTGCGCTGAATTTGTAGCATACAATGTAGCATACGGGAAATAATTTTATGTTACAGAGCGTGTCATAACGTTATTTTTTGCTTTTTGAAAATACGCAGAAAATAGGGTGAAAATCATAAAAAAGTACCGATTTTAGCTTTAAAACAGCTAAAATCGGTACTTTGGCGCGGAAGGAGAGATTTGAACTCTCGCGCGCTTTTTAGACGCCTACTCCCTTAGCAGGGGAGAAAAAACCATTGAAAACACTGGGGAAATTGGCATTTGTAACATATTTTGTAGCATACAGAATTCACTCTGGCGATTCGTTTTGCAACTGATTTACGGCATCGACCATGCCTTTCATGTCCGGGTGTACATACCGTTGGGTAGTCGTTATCTTCGTGTGGCGCATGATTTCCTTGATCGTAAACGGGTCGATATTTTTCATCGCGAGGGCTGTAGCGGTTGTATGGCGGCATGAGTAAGGTGGTAGCTTTTGCACTCCGGCAAGCTCCAAACACTCATAATATCTCTTGTAAAAATTATCTTTGTTTATGCAGCAGATATTTCCGACGCGCGATTTGCTTTCTTCGCATAGTTCATGCAGCACCGGCGCAACGAAATCCGGGAAGACCATAGGCGTTTCCTTCCGCTTCTTTGTCTTTATGCCGCCTCGGACGATCTCATTCTTTTCAAAGTCAATCATATCTTTCTTGAGTTTCAGAAGCTCACCGGGCATCATGCCGGTATAAATCATCGTTAAAATAAACCCAATGAAGTGGTCTTTTGCATACGCTTCCCATAGCTTTTTTACGTCGGCGTCGGTAAACGGTTCCGGCGACTTCTCTTCCAATTCCGGAAGCTTTATGTACTTTGCAAGATTCACGGTTGTTTGCTTTTCTGCGATTGCGAGGTTATAACAGTGGGAGAGGACGGTTTTCATATCTTTCCGCGTGTAATAGGTGCTGGCGTTGCGGTCGATGACATCCTGTATCTGCGCGATGGTAAGCGCGTCGATCTCACGGTCGGCGATTTCTCTCATGCGCTTGAAAGCCTTTTCCGCCGCTCCCTGACGATCAGCCGATAAGGATAGATAATCCCCACGCAGATATGTTTTGTAGTATTCTCTGAGAGTGGGGATTCGCTGCTCTTCCTTCGGAGGGTTTGCTGCATATTGGAGCGCGGCACGCTTTGACGTAAAGCCTCCCTTTGTCTTCATCTTTTGATGGAGTTTGTCGTTTTCGTCAAGGTACGTCTTTTCAGTCCACCGGGCAGTCCACGTTTTCCCACGCTGGTAGGCGTTTCCCTGCCCGTTTCCGCGCGTCCGATTGCGCTGCGCTTCCTGTTTTTTACCGCACCAGCAACAGTAGGGCGCGCCGTCTGGGATTTCTTTTTTACACCTGATGCACTCCATGTTTCCCTCCACGTTCTTTTCGGATCGCGTAGAAAGTAATTGCCGAAGCCAGCGCTGAACCTACGATCAGGGCAATGCAAACCCATGCAGCTACGGACAAATCTCCATCGCGAATGAGGCCTGCGCTCCGACTCTGCGCATCCGTCACAAGGCAGGCAATCAGAGAAAAGGAGAGCAGCATACAAAACAGGGCGAGGACGTAACACATTGTATGTGTAGACTTTATCTGTGCGCTTTGCACGGCCGCTGTTGCCTCCAGTTTGGCGTTTTCAAGCTCGACGTGATGGATCTGCTTGGTCAGCTTTTCCGGGCTTCCGACGCGATTTTCAAGGCCGAACAGCTCGTCGAGCGACAACCCGAGCGTTTTGCATAGCGCAGCCGAGTTGTAAAGCCGTGGATCCGCTTGTGTTCCAGCGTATAATCGGCTCACGGCAGAGAAGGAAACGCCGGACTCGTTCGACAGCTCCTCCAACGTCATCCCGCTTGCATCTTTTGCCCTTCTGATCTTCCCCTGATACGCGCCGATAAACGGAGCGAGATCCTGTATTGCGGACATGATTACGCCTCCATTCGTAAGTTTCAGTTTGATTTCTTACATTTTCCATATAAAAATGCAAAACATATGACAAGAACGCAGGATTCGCCCTTTTCTTACAAACATTATCTGGTACAATGAAAACGTAGCAGATAGTTCCTGAATCCTGCATCTGCTGAAATGGCCCCACCGTATGTTCCAGATACGATGGGGCCGGTCAAACCAAATATTATATCAAATCATCAGTCCCATAAACTGTACACCATCGGATTCCTGATTCCCAAAAATAACGCGGTCTGTTTGTTCATAATACCATGTTGATTTTTAGAACAATCGTTCTATAATAAATGTCAGGAGGAAAAAATATGGAGTGCATCAACATCCGGGTAAACAACGGGAGGGTCGACGTGACGGTCGACGGCGCGAAGCTGACAGACGTGCACAGCGTCAGCGTGGACTACATCAAGGGCATTCCGCTCCTGTTTTCCTGCGTCGCGGACGTAGGCCGGGAGCAGGACGAGCGGCGGGAGCCACACGTACTGCATTGATCTGAATCATCTTGGATTGCAAGTGCCGCAAGCTCCGTATCCGGCGGCTATGGCGTCGTCAGAGGAATCGAACCAGATTTCGTTTTCACTTAGTATCTTTTTGGCCCATCGGCAACTCGGTTTGTGGAATTTGTCGCTATCCTTGCTTGCGACGAATTTTCCAGCGGACTTACCCTGAGAAGGATCTGGAGAAGTAGTTTCCACAGGTGTGTCTGCCTCGCTGACGTCGGAATTGACGTCAGAAGAGAGCACGTCGGGATTGACATCCTTTGAATTTGCTTCCTGCAAGAGATTGCCGGACTGATCTATAAAGCGGACATTGATATTATCAACCGGCTCACCCGTGCTGAAATAGTGGTACAGGCCGCCGCTCATATAAAATGCAAGAGCCATGATAGATTCCTGGAAGCTTACAGTGTCGGAAGACAGCGTGACGGTGAATTTTGTGTAGTCGTCTGCGGCGTCAATCGCGGTGACGTTCGGGTAGTCCTCAGAGCCTACCATATCGGCAAGGCTGCTGTCGATCTGCTCCGCCATATCCTGCATCAGCTTTTTGTGGCAGGCTTCCGTCATAACGTACGTCACGGAGCCGTCCGCATTCAACGTGGCGGACTTGAAGCCGTCTGTCTGCGCGACTTTTGCATCAAGCTCCTCCTGCGTGGCGTTTTCACCTACGTAGTCGGACGGAATCGTGATTTCAACTGTTCCGCCGCTGAACAGCGTCCCGGAGTGCTTTTCCACATTGAAGGATTGCGAAGATTGTTCAGGTGCATCCTGAGCAGTGGACTGTTCGGGCGTTTCCGGCGTCTGGGAAACCGCCTCCTGTGCCTGTGCGGGCGGCTGATCCGCCTGCTTAGGTTGCTTCGGAAAGAGCAAGATGCCGAGAGCGGCCAATACGGTGACTCCGATCAGAATAAAATTCCTCGAAGAGCCGGTTTTTCTCCTGTTTTTTGCGCCGCATACCTTGCAAACGCGTTCACTGGCGTTGATCTGAGCACCGCAAGAGCGGCAGATCATCTTCCGGTTCGGCGTGTCACAGTGCGGGCAGAACTTCTCCCGTTCCGGGAACTCTGCCCCGCATCTTGGGCACTGCACAATATATTCATTTTTAGTCATCAATGCGGCACTCCTTATATGGTTTGTAAACAATTACATATTACCACTTAGAACCAGCAACCGCAATGTAGAAGCTGCACAAAAATAAACGTCGGAATTTGGAAGAATGGAGATAGGAACTGAAATGAACGAAAAAGAAGCCGCGACAATCAAGGAATTGGTGGAAACTATATCAAGATTCACGCCCGAAAAACTCAATCTTTTTCTGTCTGCTTCGCAAGATTTAATAGAGCGGATGCAAGCTCGGGACGATTCATGCAAATCCGAATAATCTGCTGGATATCCTCCGGCAAGTCACGAATAAGCGCTTCGCCATCGGCGGGGCGCTCTTTTTTTATGCCCGCAGACGGGTCGTCGGTTTCGCCGGTCAAGTAGGAGACTTGCACATCAAGCGCGTTAGCAACTGCGGCGAGTCGTTCATAGCTCGGAACAGACTTATCCCATCTGCCGATGACACCATTACCAAATCCAAGCTGTTTTTCCAGTTTGGATATAGAAGTTTTCTTTTCCTTGCATAGCGCTTTGATTTTATCGAGCATATACGGCACCTAAAAAATTAGACTAAACGCGAAAAAAGTTCTTGACTTTTAGGGCAAACTCTAATATACTTAGAGGCGTGAAGGGTACAAAAAACCTAGCCCCTCACCAAGACGGACTTTCAGAAGATATTTAATTGCCTTGACACGCCTATATTAGACTATCTTCTAACCTCTGTCAAGTAGTATTCGAACAGATTGGAGGGATTTTTTTGATTTATGAGAATGTCAAGCGCCTCTGCGAGAAGCACAAGACGAACATCGCGACCGTAGAAAAGGCGTGCGGCATTGCCAACGGCACAATCGGAAAGTGGGCAGGCAAGGACGCTGCCCCGCGCATCGACACTGTAAAAGCGATTGCCGACTATTTCGGCGTATCGGTCGACTCGCTGCTGCAGAAGCCGGGGAAAAGGAGGGCTACGAAGTGCCATTGACCGTCAATGATATCCGGGCAATGTCAAAGCCAACAATCCTCGCAAGCGAGGCGGCGCAGGTGCTCGGCTGTACCCCGCAATGGCTTCGCTTGATGGCGAGGGAACAGCCTGAAAAGCTGGGCTTCCCGGTCTGCTGCACAAGCAAGCACAGAGTAAAGATCCCGAGAGAGCCGTTTTTGCGGTTTCTCGGAGCATGAGGAGGAACAAAGGAGGATACTGAACACCATGAGAAAAGCCAAAACCACCACCACCGTCGTGTCCCTGATTGCGGCGGCTATGCTGGCACTGCTGATTACGGCCATGTTGACTGGCTGCTCGGAGGCAGACAAGGTCAATGCCAACATCAGCAAGCAGGCGGATTATTTCGAATCCGAGCGCCGGATCACCGTATACAACGCCCGGACAGACAAGATCATCCTCGAGACCGAGGGTTACATGAGCATTTCTAATAACGGAAGCAGTGAGCTGGTCGTGACCTGCAAGGTCGGCCCCGGCGAGTACAAGAAGAATTACATATACTTGAACGACTACACTCTCTACGTGGTAGAGGACATTTCCGGGACGCACACAGACCCGTACCACTACAAGATGTACTTCCACACGGAATTCCCGGTCGATGTTGAGGTAAGGCCATGAAGATCAAGGAGCTTTTGAGCCTTTTCCGCCTGACGTGCGACGTGCGGGAGGCGGGAGGCTGACCCATGGGGAAGGAAAAGACCTACACCCTCACATTGAGCGGGCAGGAGCTGCATGATCTGATCGAGGCGGCGCTGGTCTGTGAGTGCCAGACGGCGCAGATCATAAACGGGCTGAAGCGAAAGGGGCTTGACCTGGACGCGCAGAAGCTCGTTACACAAAATGCCCGTCTGGCGCGTCTCGTCAGGCGGATGCAGGAGACGAAGGAGGACGCAGAATGAGAACCAATCTTGCAGAGCGGCTCGGGTATGAGCCGGAGGAAACGACTGAGGAACGCCGGGAACGGCTGCGGGAGGAATTAGAGGCCCGCAAGGCGGCGCGGCGGATCGTCAAAGGAATGTGCCTTTGGGTCAGCGGCGCAGCGATGATCCTGTCAGCAATGGCAGGGACGGCCGCAATGACGTATGAATGCGTTGTGACTGGCTTCGTCGCGCTCGTAGCGCTGCTGTATGGGCTGGCATAAAGAAATGACCCCTGCCGCGCGGCAACGCGACAGAGGCCGAAAGGAAAACAATTGTCGCCCTCATTATAGGGCAGAAAGGAACCTATGTCAAGTTTAACGGATTCCCGCATTCGACATGGTGCGAAAGCCTGCGTCGACGCGGTACATCGGGCCGACTACCCGAAGTTTAATAAGGTGCTGCTTTCGCAATGCGAACACCCGGAAAAATACGGTGTGCAGCTTGTACCGGACGCAGCTGCGGCGATCAAGGCGCTGGACGCGCCCAAGAACCGCGCCGACAGGCGGAAGAAGACGAACCGGTATTACTTCCGCCTGACGGATGATCAGGCGAAGAAGCTGGACAGGCTTCTGAAAAAGCTGGGCTATTCCACGGTACAGAGCTTTTGCGAGGCGATGATCCGTCAGGAGGTGAGCCGGAATGGCGTATGACGGCGAAAACCTGTACTTGAGCATTCCGGAGCCGGAACCGAAGATCGTCGGCCAGTGCGCGTACTGCCGGGAAGACATCTATGAAGGAACTGAGTGCTTCTGCTGCAACGGAGTGCTGGTACATACGGAGTGCTTCGGGGACTATGTGCAGGATGAGTATAGCGAATCGGAACTGGCCGGGGCGCTGGGATTTGAACAGAAGACAGCATGAATGAAGGAGGAAACATTATGGAAAACGCAAAAGGCTTTAAGGCATTCGACCCCGGTTTGATCTGCCGAGGCAAGCAGTATGCCGAGAACACGGACTACGAAGAGGCAGGTGGCGCGATCTGCGGCGAAGGAATGATGCACTACTGCGTCAACCCTTTTGATACCCTTAACTTCTACGATCTCGTAGATAAAAACGGGACGTTTTCAGATTTTGCAGAGGTCGAGGCGCTTGATCCGCCGGTTGTAGGAAGTGGCGGGAAATTCGCAACAAAGAAACTGCATATCGGCGCGAAGCTGAACTTCGCCGGATTTGTAAAAGCGTGTATCGATTACACAAAGGAACAGACAATTAACAATATGCCGAAAAGTTACATCACCACAGGCGACTCCGCCCAGATCGGCAGTTCGGGCGACTCCGCCAAGATCGGCAGTTCGGGCGACTCCGCCCAGATCGGCAGTTCGGGCGACTCCGCCCAGATCGGCAGTTCGGGCGACTCCGCCAAGATCGGCAGTTCGGGCTACTCCGCCAAGATCGGCAGTTCGGGC
>ERZ1026898.247-NODE-247-length-36053-cov-9.129118_pt1 | contig 36053 bp, 35 predicted proteins | sample MGYA00380178_ERZ1026898 | MGnify/ENA primary metagenome ERZ1026898 (study PRJEB33269, sample SAMEA4719814) | human gut metagenome | biome: human-associated habitat; feature: organic feature; material: feces | place: Cameroon | collected 2013-10 ...
AAAATTGTGAACCTTTGCTCCTTGGTTAGATGACTTATATTTTGCAAGATTTGGTAAGAGCAAAGACAGTCATTTTTCAGACTCGAACAGAAAAGGAAACTTCCACTCTCTTGTTTGAGTTTTATTTTGACTCTCTCACCGCACTCCTAAAGTTGCACTTATGTGGGGAACTCAGCCAACAATAAAAACATAGAACAATGTATTGGACTTTGGAACTTGCATCTAAATTGGACGACGCACCGTGGCCGGCAACCAAGGAAGAATTGATGGATTATGCCGTAAGAAGCGGAGTACCGGCAGAAGTGCCGGAAAATCTTGCGGAAATCGAGGACGAGGGCGACATTTACGAAACCATTGAGGACATTTGGCCGGATTCCGACCAAAGAAGACTTCTTCTTTCACGAAGACGAATATTGATATCGTCAGAAAAGCCTCACAAACAAAGTTTTAACTACACAAACCGCAGTTTCGCCTCTTTTGAAACTGTGGTTTTTCTGTATCTGCACAAATAAGAACCATCCAATCAGAACCTGAAAAAGCGTCGATACGAAAGAACTTCGTATCTTTGCAGGTAGAACAACAATTAAAAAGAGGAGAAGATAGAGAAAAAAGGAGATAAAAATATCGTTTAATATGCTTTTATAATACGTCAACAGCGTTTTTGCTTATAATCTTGGTTGTACGAAACCTGGAAAATTTCATACATATCCACCATAGAGAAAGCAAGTAACGCTCACGATTGTAATATCGTGGGCTTTGCTTATTTGGTGGATTAGGTAGTTCCAGGACCTCGTATAACCGATAAGATGAAGAACCCACGTTTTTGGTTCCCATATCATCGATTATTGAAGCAAAGGCATTTTGTAGAATACAGAGGAACCAATAATAGTATGACAGAGAACACTAAGAAAGAAATCCACATAGGATTGAAAATAAGAGAGGAACTTCGCCGACAAGGAAGGAGTAATCGTTGGTTTGCCGAACAGTTGAACATCAATCAGAGAACAGTAAACAAGATTTTCGATAAAGTATGCATCGATACACAACAGTTACTTCGGATTTCAAGAGTTTTGAAAGTAGATTTCTTCAAGTATTTTTCCGAAATTATTTAAGGAGGGTACGAACTGAAAGCAACAACCCGCCGTAATTTATCACCTTTGTGATTTTTTGCAATGCTCCCATTGCCCAAATTGGGCTTACAGCCTGTTTCGGGCAATGGTTTTTCTTTGAAAGAGAGTGGAATTTGCGTTACTTTGCCGACAAATTCGGTCAGTAAGAAGCAAACATACAGCACAGAATGCTTTTATTCTTGTGAAGAAAGAAATCAATAAACTAATAATTCATACATCATGGAAAACACAGTAAAGAAATCTGCGACCTATGGCGATTGGACTATCGACTTTATGAGCGATAAAAAGTTGGTGATAAAGAAAAACGGCGAAGTTTGCAACAAAGTGAGAACAGAAGCGATTGCAATCGCAAATGCAATCGCTTATGATTATAATCCGGAATGGAGTAGCATGTATTTGGGATGTGCCTTGCTCGATATCATCAATATGAAGAAAGCACAAGCTTTGAATATCGACGGACGCACGAAAGTAAACAAACTAAAACGAGACTTTAAATGCTTGTTCAATGCTTCATTACGAGTTTATGATGGAGCAAAACTTGCAGACGAAGATAACAAACTCAGTGTATTACGCAAAGAAGGTTGTATAGGTGGAGAAATGGTGTGTACACCAAATGATTCTGTGGAGTACTTTAAATATTTTATGAAGCATCTTTTCGGTATCAAAGTTGAAGTTGCAACTTGCGATGACAAAATGTTGGTTATTGACGAAATGCCTCTCGGTATGATAAGCAAAATCAGCAGCAACCCTTCCAAGGAAGAGATGAAAAAACTCCTTGAAAAAAAATAAGGCAACAGAGCGTCTTGACATTGCATAGCGAGAAGAAGCAAAGTGCAAATCAAAAAGAAATCATGAGAAATATGGAAGATTTATCAACTCATCAGTGGAATTTACTCCGTCAGATTATTGATGCAAAGCAACCAATAGTTATTTTCCCTACCTCGTTGACAAAGGAGGAATTACAAAGCCGGCTTGGAAACAAAGAAATCAAATGGTTTGATTGCAAGTCGCTCACTAACTTAGCAGAACTGACAGATGTTTTAAGTAAAGATAATTCGGTCATTGTCTTGGAACACCTCAATGAATCTCCTGAGATATTCGCAAGCATGGCAGAGAAGAAGAATGATTTCCGGTTGTGTCAAACAAATATTCCTCTGACCAAAGAGCTTGTCAAAAAAACTTTGATTGAAAAAGCAAAGCGAACTCTTAAAACAGAAAAGCCATTTGCCAATGTCGGAAAAAATAAAGACGAACTGCAAAGCACTGTATTCAACATAGAGAAGTATCCGCACCTTTTCGTGTTGGGTTGCTTGATGGATAAGCAGATAACGGCAGAAAGAGCATGGGCGATTCCATTGAAAGTATGTAAAGAAACCAACAAGTGGTCTGTTGACGAACTCTCTACCATTACAAAAGAAGAGATGATTGATTTATTTGAGACAAATCATCTTCACAGGTTTAACAAGGGCATGGCGGAAATATTTGTCTTGGGAGTCAAGAAAATCAAAGAGCAGTATGGCGGAGATGCTTCGAGGATTTGGAGCGACAATCCTACAAGTGCAGAGGTTGTATATAGATTTCTCGAATTTAAGGGTGCAGGTATCAAGATAGCCACCATGGCAGCCAATATTTTGCAAAGAGATTTCAGTGTGCCGTTTTCAGATCTCAGTGCCATAGATGTTTCTCCGGATATTCAGGTAAGGAGAGTATTGTACCGTTTGGGCTTAATCGAGGATGAAAACAATGTAAACATGGCTGTTTATATGGCAAAAGCAATCAATCCTGAATTTCCTGGCTTGATAGACTACCCATGCTGGTTGTGGGGAAGAGATTATTGCCACCCGCAATCACCCAAGTGCATCAAATGCCCGTTAGCAACAGCCTGCATATACAACTTGGAAAAGACTATGGAGACCTTTCTGAATAAATAGCAAATAATAAATTCAATCAAATCGTTCAATAATAAAACATAAGATTATGGGAGAAACAATGTGGATGGTGAGAGCAAAGATGGACATTCAGTGCTCTCCCAGAATAGTAAAAGGATTTACAGTGTTTAATGTTTATACCGTGGGCAATATGCCGAATATGAACGCACTTATTAAAGTGCTAGAAAGCATGGGGTATAAAGGTTGGGGAGGTTTTGGTAACCATAGCAGTTGGGAATGGATTAAACAGAAATAATTTCCCCAATAAGAGTTGAAACAAGAAAGCCTAAAACAAGACAATTCGTCATGTTTAGGGCTTTGTCATCTTGCTACTCATCTCAAACAATTACTTCGTTGAACTTTTTCCGACACTCTTCTTGCCCGGATTGGGCTTACTGCCTATTTCGGGCAATGATTTTTCTTTGAAGCAAAGTGTTTTTTCTATTACTTTGCAAAAGTTTAGCAATAACAATATAAGGTAGAAACAATTATAAGGAGGAAAATTATGGCGATAAAGAGAACTCAATCGGGAAAGATTGACAAACGTACCAAAGAGTACAAGGAAATGTGTGCAAATCTTGCAAAGGCTCGCAAAGACAAAAAAGCAAAAGAAAAGAAGACTGCGGCAAAACGCACAATCTCCGGAAAGATGGACAAACGTACAAAGGAGTATAAAGAAAGATGTGCGAACCTCGCAAAAGCACGCAAGAAAAAGAAGAGTCTGTCCAATCGCATCAAGAAGTTGCTCAAATAGGCACTTCATGCGGATATGATAGTAGTAAGAGAAAGTTTAAATATCATAAGGAATCAAAGGAATATGAAAACAGAAATGAAAAATGTCGCAGCGATAGTTGCTTGTGTTATATGGGTAGATGAAGAATATTCTGATGAGGAAAAAGAATGCTTGGAAGAAATCGCCGAGGCTTTGGAGTTCAAATCAGAGGATTTTATCGCTGTTGTTGAGAGCGAGCTAAATAAAATTAAAACCTTAAGTGATGATGAGGTAAACAAGTACCTTTTGACTGCGGCGGACGCTGTTGATGACGAAGAAGTCGGTATCGTTTTGGAAGTTGTAATGCAAATGGCAATTTGCGATAACATACTCACATCAGACCAAACGGAAATTATACATATTATAGCTGCAGCATTGGGAATATCTCCGGCAATGACAACTTTACTTGTTGCCGATATGGTAAGGGAAGAAGATGTAGAGGTCGTAATAGAGTGAATGTCTCGAAAATAAAATCATTACAACAAAACGATATGGGAATACTAAACAACATCAAAGACCATTTCAATACGGCTGAATTTGCCATTTCGCCGAGTAAGAAGATTAAGACAATTTGTGCCGACTTCAAAAGAGTGTTCGGTTGTTCTTTGTGCATATACAAAGGCACTCATATAGCAGATGAAAATCTAACAATCAACCAACTAAACAAGCAGGTGAGTGTGAAAATCGATGTCAAAAGCGATAAGGAAATAAAGGTTAAGGCATCGATGAAAGTTGGAGAAGCAGAGAAATTGTTCAAGACCACCTATGGTCTGACTGTCCAAGTCAAAAATCCTGAAGGAACGATATGTGTTCCTAATGGAATTACCATCGGGCAGGCAGCACGCGGAGAATACAAGTAGTCAAAAACAAAGAGAAATGAGATATGAGTGCTGAATATTATCAAAAAAAGTTGATTGACCTCAGAGCGAGTTTGGCACAAGAAAGGGAGAAAAAGAAAGCCGATAATGCCCGTTATGCCGACTTGGTGAAGCAAGCTTTGTCTCCTTCATCAAAGGCCGCATATCGCAAAAATAAAATTGATGCCACTGTCAGACACGACAGAGCAATTGAAAACTTGAAACGTCAGATAGAATCAACAAAAGAATCATTGGCGAGAGAAAAGAAACGCAAGTGATTATCTCTTTCAAAAATCATTGAAACCTTAAATATCAGAAGAACAATAGAACATTAATAATTAAATAGAGATTATGGCAGACTTGAAAATTCATGGACGTACCACCGTACGTAAACTCAAAACCGAATTCAAAGAAGCTTTCGGTTGTTCACTTCGTATTTATATGAACGTTTCTTGCAGAGGCAGACATGCGGACGACACTGCAACACTTGCTTCTATCCGTGCAGAAGGAGCAAAGGGTGGAGAGCTAAGTGTTCGTGGCAACAAAACTGTCGGAGCTTTCGAAAAAGAATTTGCTGCACAATGGGGTATAGGTGTCCAAGTTGCAAATGCAGATGACACGGTTTTGGTAAGTGATGACCTAACTCTTGCAGCAGCAGGAAAGAAGTAATTCGAATAACACAACTTAAAACCCCATAGGAACCACACTCGTTCAAGTTCCTATGGGTTGTATATGTCTGTTTATTAAGCTATAATTTCTTCGACATGACGTTATTGATATTATTGATGTGGGCTATTTCAATAGTAACGAATATCCTCAATCCGATAGGAATGATTTCTTTCTGCTTTTTATTGGGTGAGGGAGACTTAGATTTCACATTACCGTTAATCAGCGGCGGAATAGGGTTCGTTTATGGTTTGCTGACATGGGGATTTACCGTACCGCCACGCTTATTGTTTTGGACAGGAAGTCTCTTCGGTCTATTTGGAATGCGACTTGGCGCTGCCTTCGGCAACGGAATAACTTTTTTCAATTCGACAATAGCCATTATCGTACTTTCCGACCTCTTTTAAGAACTCGATTTCTTATAAATAATATTCACAAAAACATATTGGCACGCCAATATCATCTGCAATGAAACAAAGAGTAATAAATTTCTTTCTCAACGATAAAATCATATTGACTTTCATCGTCATCAATTTTATCACCATCTTTGTACAAGAGAGCGGGTATCGTTCTTCCATGCTAACATACATAGATTGCGGAATATCCTTGATATTCCTGATTGAAATGATTGTCAAGCATTGTGTTTATGGAATAAAGGAATATTGGAAAGATGCTTGGAACAGATTTGATGGCATTCTTGTTATGGTAACAACACCTTCATTGTTGAATATGTTTATTTCCATGAATATGAATCTATCATTTTTAATGGTCTTAAGAGTGCTTCGTGCATTCAAGATGTTCAGAATGATAAAGTTTTTTCCCAATATAGGAGCTATTACCATGGGATTGAAGCGAGCAATCAAAGATTCTTACAGTGTGTTCTTCGGTCTGTTTATCATCATAATTGTATTTTCGCTCTTTAATTGCATCATGTTCGGCGAGGCTGCTCCGGAATATTTCGGCAATCCGATGGACAGCATTTATTCTGTCTTCAGACTGTTCACTGTGGAGGGCTGGTATGAAATTCCCGATGCTATCTCTTCCTATTACGATAGTTCGGAGTCAATAATTGTTTTGGTGAAAGCCTACTTTTCCATTCTGTTGATAATCGGCGGTATCTTAGGAATGTCGCTTGTCAATTCAATATTTGTGGATGCAATGGTCAGCGACAACAACGACGACTTGGAAGCCGAAGTCAAACGATTGGAAGAAAAGATAGACAGACTAACCGAAAAGATAACCGATTTGCAGAAAAACGATAGCTTACACTGATAACACCGAGGCAAAAAAAATGCACTTCTATTTTGAACTTACATACCGATGTTTTCTATCACTTTTCCGTAACGGCATTTCGCTGAAATGAATCGCCGAAAGAATTTATTCAAACGGCGATTTGTTCTCATGGAACGGCGTTACGGAAAAGTATTGCCACGAAGTGTCTTCTCTGAGATTTATCTCAATTTGTCTCTTTGGTAGGTTTTGCGTATGTTTGTAAAGAAGAATATGACACCTGCGGCATTCACGAAGCCGGCTGTCCAAAAGGCGGAGAAATAGCCGAAGTATTCGACAAGCATTCCGCCTATCATTATGCCCAATCCCACTCCTACGTCCCAAGAGATAAGTAGCGATGAGTTGGCAGTTCCTCTTTGTGTGTGCGGAGCGAGGTTGATGAACATGGTTTGAAAAGCCGGGAACATGTGTCCGTTTCCCAAGCCTATTATGAGGGCTGCTCCGTAATATCCGAAGTAGTTATGTACGCCTGCAAAAAGGAAATAACCGCATAGTGAGATAAGCAAGCCCAAGGATGCGTTCCAAATCAACATGCCTTTACGCAATGTGCGGCTTCCGATGAGCCTCGATAGTATCAATCCGACGGACAACAGGAGAAAAAACACTCCCGTACCGCCTGTTATGCCCAATCTCTCTTTACCGTATATGGCTATGTAGGTCGAAATCACTCCGTAGCCGAAAGCGAAACAAATCATTGCCAAAGCCTCTCTCCATGCTCTGACAAGGAAGAACCTGTCCAAACTTATCTTATTGGCTTTCTTCACCAATTCTCTTTTCTTTAATTTCAATGTGGAGTTGATTGCAAAGCCCAAACCTGCAAAAAGCAGGGATAGAGAGAATATGATATTGTAGTTATGGCAGGCATCGTAAATCCATAAAGCCACAGAGGGGCTTATTGCCGTCGCTATGTTGTTGCTCAATCCGTAATAGCCTATGCCCTCCGCCCGACGCGAGGGATACAATACGTCGATTGCAACGGTGCTGTTGGCAACGGTTGTTGCTCCGAAAGGAGCTCCGTGCAGGGTTCTGATGATTGCGAACAACAGAAGCGAGCCTGCCACCATATAGCCTGCGAAAAAGAGAAAGAAAAGGAACATGCAGAGCAACAGAACTTTCTTTCTGTCGAAACTATCGACGAAATAACCGCTGAAAGGTCTGATGAGTAAAGCCGTCAAAGCGTATCCGGAAAGCACAAGTCCTATCGTATGTTTGTCCGCACCGAAAGTCTCGCTCAGATAGAGCGGCAGCAGCGGTGTAACCAGCATGAAAGAGAAGTATATGGCGAAATTCGCCAACCATGTCTTCAAATATTCCGCATTCCAGAACTTTTCTTTTTCCATTTCTCAAATTCTTTTTCATCCTGCAACCGAAAAATCGGTAGCTTTCATCTTCTTAATCTGTATTTTCAGCATTATCATCGTTATGACGAAAGCAGAAAAATCCGCAACGGGGCAGGCAAACCAAACGCCGTTCAATCCCATGAACAGAGGGAAGATAAGCAATCCCGGTATCAGGAAGATAAGCTGACGTGTCAGCGAAAGAAATATTGCTTTCTTCGCAAAGCCGACGGATTGAAAGAAACTGGCTGCCACGACCTGCAAACCGATAACGGGAGACATCGCCATAAGTATCCGGAAGCCGATGACGGAGAGGTCTATCAGTTTTCGGTCGGTTGTAAACGCCGATGCCAAAAGTCCGGGAATGAATTCCGAAGCCATAAATCCCACGGTGGTTACCAATCCTCCCAAAACCAATGATAGTTTCAAGCATTTCAAAACCCTGTCCATGCGTTTTGCTCCATAGTTGTAGCCGACTATGGGTTGCATTCCCTGCGTTACGCCAAGCACAACCATAAGGAACATAAAAGCCACCGAATTGACTATGCCGTATGCCCCTATCGCCAAATCACCTCCGTATTTCTTCAAACTGATATTGAAGATGATGACAACCAAACAGCCCACAAGGTTGGTCGCAAAAGGAGAAGCACCTATGGCACAAGCCTGTGCAACAATCTTTCGCTTCAAATGCAGGCATTCTTTGGTAATATACACAACTTTGTTACGCTTCAAAAGCATGAAAATCAAAACGAATGTTGTCATTGCCTGCGTCAGCACCGTCGCCCATGCCGCTCCGGAAATTCCCCAATCGAAAACAAAGATGAAAAGTGCCGCAAGCACAGCATTCATGACAACCGAGGCAACCGTAACCCACATCGCCTTTTCCGGATAGCCGGAAGAACGCAAGACGGAGTTCAAGCCGAGATACAAGTGAGTGAAAACGTTGCCTATAAGTATGACGAACATGTAATCCTTGGCGTAAGGCACTGTCTGCGGACTGCCTCCGAGAGCATATAATATGGGTTCCAAGAACGGAAGGCAGACAAGAGTGAAGCCTACACCGAAAATGATGTTCAGAATAATCACATTACCCAACACAAGCCTTGCCGTATCATAATCCTTCTCGCCCAACTTGATTGAAACCATGGTTGCGGCACCCACGCCCACCAAGGCACCGAACGCAGCCGCAAGGTTCATGAAAGGAAAGGTCAAAGCCAAGCCGGAAATAGCCATGGCATCGACACCCTGTCCTATGAAAATACGGTCGATTACATTGTAAAGCGAAGAAGCAATCTGTGCGACCACCGCAGGCAAAGCATAGTTGATTAACAACCTGCCAATCTTTTCCCGTCCCAAAATCAGGGCTTTTTCTTCATTCTTTTCGTTCATATCAAGACGCAAAATTACTACATTTAACCGTAAGGCGAAGCCGGCAAAAGCGGAATTAACATACCGCATTCACCCAATCCGCAACCTATCACAATTAAAGCAAAATGCCAAGTATCGTTACCCTCCGACGAAAAGCCGTTTCAATTTCGTGAAACGGCGTAATGATTTTTTTCTTTCGGCGTTTTATTTTTCTCAAACGGCGTTTAGGCTTCGTCCGAAAGTCGTTTTTGCAAATTCTTGTATCGCAATATTTTGTCGAAAGTACGAAATTGTTATCCAAAGAACGGAAACACCCTATTCAATCAAGCCCTCACTCTCCGGAGAATGTCTTTCCGCATTGCGTCTTACCAAATCCCTGTTCTTGTTCGCATAACAATACACGCAGAAGTGCCTGCAGGTATCATACATTCCTATATCCTTGCTCTGCATGCAACCGCAAGCCTTGCGTTGTCCCTTATCCTTCCACTGTTTCGCACTTCTGACCTTGGCTCCGAACAAGTCGAGCTGCCCCTTATGCTCCAGCAATTCACCCGTTTCAAGGTAGTAAACGAAATCCTCGTCATCGGCAAACACCTTTTTCATCAACTCCCCGTCGATACAGCGATTATGCTCGATGCCGTAGCTCTCCAAGTCAGCCTCTTCCCCGCAGGTTGCAAGCGTCAGCCTCCAGCCCTCCCTCTTCCACTCATCACGCAATGCCACCAAGCCCTCCACCAACTCCTTACGCTGTTCTTCCGTCATCTCTGCCGAACATACCGTCTCCTTTGTAAAACAAGACGTCTCCTTGACAAGATTTTCCCTCACCTTTTTGTATGCCGCCACATCGACAAAGCTGAACACCAACTTATCCGTGTAACCCTTCAACATGTTTCCCACATTGCGAATTCTTTCAAGCAACATCCGCGGCGTCAAATAGGGCGTAACGACAAGCGGATCGAAACGCCAAATCACCCTCTCCCTGCCAATCCTCTCGGAAAGCCTCTTGAACACATCCACCCTATGCTCCACGCTCGGCACATTAGGCTCGAAGCCTTCCGAAACATAATCATTCAAGGTTATTTGGAAGTAATAATGAATTCCCCTCTCGTCAAGCTCATGCAGATAAGGCAGAATCGGCTCCGGGTTCTTTGTCCAAAACACCACAGCCCTGCACCGCCTGAACGAAACGTAGGTCGATTTCCGGTTGAACACATTCTTCCAAACACAATAACCCTTTCTCAAACGATTGAAAAACCATTCCGAATACCAAGCCGGTATATCCGTTGAACGACTCGCCGAAATAATCACCGGTTCCACTGCCTCCACACACTCCCCACGGTCGGTAATCACCATCGGCTTGCCATTTGCTTCACTGTTTCTACTTGTCATACTTCTGTCTTAAACGTTTAATAATCAAAAACGCCGAAAGTTCAATAGCTCTCGGCGTTTCTTATAGCTTAAACCAACATTCTGTTTCTTGACAAAAAGCCTTGACCAAAATTCGCCTTTGTTTTCCTCCTGCTAATCGCTACTTTGCTGTTTTTGCTTGTCTTTTACTAATGAGATATTCTCAACTACCGACTTTGTATAAGAATGCTCACTTCCCAACTTACTTTGAAATATCTTCAATGCTTTATCGTAGTACTCCAATGCGTCGTCATACTTGCCAAGTTTACGATCAACAGAACCTATATTGTGGTAAGTCATTGCCGTATCGATATGCTCTTCACCCAAAACTTTTTCTTGTATCTTCAATGCTTTTGTAAAATTATCCAATGCTTTATTATACTCGCCAAGTTTACAATAAGCACTGCCTATATTGTTGTAAGAAGTTGCTGTATCTGTATGCTCTTCGCCCAAGACTTTCTTACGTGTTTTCAAAGCATCTGTGTAGCACTTCAATGCTTTGTCATAATTGCCAAGATTATAATAATCACAGCCTATATTGTTGTAGGACATTGCTGTATCTGAACACTCTTCGCTCAAGACTTTCTTATATATTTCCAATGCTTTGTTATGATTTTCCGATGCCTTATCATAGTTGCCAAGATCGTTATAAACATTACCTATGTTGTTGTAAGAGCTTGCTGTGTCGGTATGCTCTTCGCCCAAGATCTTCTTTCGTATTTCCAATGCTTTTGTATGGCACTCAAATGCTTCATCATATTTACCAAGATCATTATAAACGAGACCTATGTTATTGTAAGAGCATGTCGTATCTGAATGCTCTTCACCCAAGACTTTTTCTTGTATTTCCAATGCTTTGTTATAGAAATCCAATGCTTTGTTATAGTCACCAGTAATACCGTAAACATTGCCTATGTTGTTGTAAGAACTTGCTGTTTGTTTGCTATAACCAAAGGTTTCTTCGCATAGGTTTAATAAACGTTGATATATTTCTTTTGCTTCGTTGAAATAGGCAAACTCACTAAGAAACTTACCGTATCTAAATAGCAATTCAACATAGTCCTTTTTGTTGTAATCAACTATTGAAGCCGCTTTGTCTGCTGTTTCATAGCAATCCCATGCTTCTTTCTTTCGGCTTTCTATATCCTTACCGAGGTCTGCCAATACAACATCGGCTCTTAGTAATAATTCTTTGATGTTTTGGCAGACATTTTTTCTCTTCTGCTCGGTTATTTCCTTGCTACTAATAAAATCATTTAATCCTTCGAGGGTGTCCTTCTTGGCATCTTCCAAAATATAGTAGGCTTTGCAGATATCGCCTTGGGAGAATGCTTCTATGGCTTTCCGGCTACGCTCGCTGATTTTCTCACCCTGCAATTTTACTATGTTCTTTTGAATATCCAATATCTGCTGTTGGTACTTCGAGAACTCTTCTTGTCGTTCGTTTTTGCGGTTGAGTTTCTGTTGAAGTCTGTCTTTCAGCCTTTCGTCATCGGGTGATTCTTCCAACTGCTTACGTAAATCCACTATATCATCTTTCAACTCATTTATTTCGTCTCTCAATTTGAGGTAATCCTTATTTTGAGCCACGAATTGCAGTTCGTCCATTTTGGCAATCTTGATTCCGTGAAATGTAACATCATCGTTTTCTACCTTTACTTCGTTCTGCATAGTATTCTCGAAGAGTTGCAACTGCATAACGAACTGCAGGTTCAGACATTCTTCGCTATTGTAGGAGCAGAAGAAGTATTTCAACTCCTCGAACAAGTATTTCTTAAAGTCTTTCAACGTTTGATCTTCCTCTTCACCCTCTTGCAAGTCGCGACAATAGACATATGGTTTGGGGGTTCCTTTTTCTTCTCTTTCATCTTTGGCGATATTAAACTCTTCTTTGGTAAATGTGCCTGCATAAGTGTGGAATAAAGCGAGGAACATATCGCTTGCTCTGAGGTGTTCGTTGTATTCGTCCTGCTTTCTGCCACCATTGTATGCCGAATCGACATCTTCCCACTCGAAAAGCCGGATACGAGTTCCTCTTTTCTCATATATCTCATCTAACTTTCTAATTAGATTTCCGAATGCATTACGGTCGTGTTTCATTTCCTTGCCCGAAGCAAGGAAGACTTTGATTTCTTTCATACCAAAAGAGTTTTATGACACCATTTCCCTGCAAAGATAAAACATTTATGTGTAACGGAGCAACCAGAACGGCGTTTCGCCGAAATAAAACGCCGAAAGATTTTTTTGTAACGCCGTTTTAGAAAAACAGAACGCCGTTCTGTTATATGGTCAGAGGTCTGTATGAACCTCGGAAGCGGGAAATATTCTTTTATACAAAAGAGAGCATTCCTCTTTTCGGTAACGCTCTCTTTGTTTTTGCGGAAATATCGCTTTCCGTTGCTGTTTTCTGAATTATTTTTCTATTCTTATTCTTGCGTCAACGGCAACGACTGCTGTCGGTGAGCCTAACAACGGATTCAAGTCCATCTCGGCTATCTCCGGAGCGGCTTGAACCAGTGCGGAAACTCTTGCTATCTGGTCTGCATACAAGTCTTCGTTGACAGGTTCCTGACCTCTGACGCCTTGAATGATTTTGTAGCCTCTCAACTTCTTTATCATCTGTTTTGCTTCCTTTATTCCGATAGGAGCAAGTGAGGATTGAACGTCTTTCAACACCTCGATGAATATACCGCCCAAGCCGCATAGCACTTGGTGTCCGAAGAGTGGCGTACGCATGGAGCCTATGAATATCTCCGTTCCGAACAACATCGGATAGGCTTGCACGGCGTAGGTGTCCTTTATCTTCATCAATCTCTCGAATTCGGCTCTTACGTGTGCTTCGTCCTTCACATTAAGGCTCACACCGCCCACATCGGATTTGTGAACCGGTCCCACAACCTTCATCACTTGCGGATAACCTGTCTTGTTTGCGAAAGCCACTATATCCTCCACCTTATCCGATGAAATGTCAACGGCGTGATTTATTCCTGCTGCGTCGAGTAATTCGTTCATTATCTTGACATCGAGGTATCCGTTCTCGCAACGGGAGATGATTTCCCTTATTTTGGCGGTATCGATCTTCACCACATCGTCTTCGCTTGCCGGTTCCGGCGTTGCAACTATGCGTGCCACGGCGTTGCCGAACACTGTCTCGTCGGCGAAATAGGTATTGCCTCTATTTACGAACTCTCTCACCTCTTCGCCTGCCACAAGGGTTGAAGGTAATATAGGGAAGATAGGCTTCTTTGCCGTTTTCATTTTGTCGGACAACACTCTGTACGCTTCATGAATGGGAGCAAGCCCCGGCGTTCCGAAGATAACGCACATTGCGTCTATGTCATCGAACTTGGTGTCGCAATAATCGATGATTGTTCCGAGTTGTTCCGGAGTTCCGGTTGCAAGAAAGTCGATAGGATTGCCCACTGCAGAACCGGGGAACAGCTTGGTCAATAGTTCGTCTGCCTGTTTTCCTTCGATGTGAGGGATATTCAAACCGGCTTTGCTCAAAGCGTCCGTAAGCATCACGGCAGGACCGCCGGCGTGAGTGATGATTGCAATGTTCTTTCCCTCGAAATGCGGATAGGTGAAGATGTTTCCGACCGTGCAAAGTTCCTCTCTGCCATAGCATCTCACTATTCCGGCTTTTTTGAACAAGGCATCGACGGCAACATCGGGGCTTGCCAATGCACCGGTATGGGAAGAGGCTGCTCTCGAACCTGCTTCCGAAGAACCTGACTTTATGGCCGCTATTCTGCAACCCTTACGCCTCAAACTGCGTGCGTGAGTCAAAAGTTTTTGAGGGTTTTTGATGTTCTCGATATACATCAATATAACCTTGGAAGAGTTTTCGTTGAAACTCTCATCGTGATATTCCAAAATGTCTTCTATTCCCAACTGTGCCGAATTGCCGACTGCCCAGCAGTGATTGAAGTGCAAGCCTTGTTGCATACCGATATCCATGATGAAACAGCCAGTTGCACCGCTGCCGGTTATGAAGTCCACACCCTTAGGCGAGGATTTCGGAAAAGGCTTCGAGAATATGGCATGGTGATAAGGCGTGAAAATACCCGTACAGTTTGGACCGATAAGGCATGCTCCCGCATCTTCCACCAATTTGACTATTCGCTGTTCCAACTCCTTGCCTTCATGACTTTCTTCTCCGAATCCTGCGGAAATGATTATGAAAGCCTTGGTGTTCTTTTCCTTGGTAAGAACGCTGACTGCGTTCTCCGTGAATTTGGCAGCTATTGCTATGACAGCCAAATCAACCTGCGGAAGGTCTTTCACGTCTTTACAGCACTTTATTCCTTGGATTTCGTCCTCTTTGGGGTTGACAACATACAATTTCCCTTTGAAGCCCCCCTCTTTGATGTTCCTTAATATTGCTCCGCCGGGCTTTGCAGTGTCATTGCTCGCACCAACGACGACTATGCTCTGCGGATTTACCAACTGCTTGGTTACTTTACTACTCATATCTGTGTGTTTTATTTTTTAATCCTGCTTGTTGAAACTCGTGTATGCACAATTAAACCTCTCTCTCAACTTTCTGGAGGTATAATTATTCAAATCCGGAATGTCGATTTGCGGATATATATTTGTCGAATAAAATATCCCGCCTATCGGGTTATTGGAAAAATCTTTCACATCCTTATCTTCCACCATGTATCGGCACTCCAACTGCTTTCCGTCCCTGTCATATTTCCTTTCACCCGGTTTCAGAATATATTCCTTCCCGTTTCTGAGTTGAAAATAGGCGACATTCGTGCTGTCGATCTCCATTCTGCGGTCTCCTTCCGTAATTATGGCAATGCAATACCGTCCCTCGGAATACTGAAATTGCAAACAGATTTTCAACTCCTTGTATTCCGTATTAAGATAGTTCCTTTCACCCTTGTAAACGACCTTTCCGTTTTCCCGTACCTCCGTGAAATTGCAAGGCGTTTCCTGAGAAAATAACATCATTGCCGACAAAAGCGACAAGATAAAGACTGATATGTTTTTCATCTTTGCGTATATTTTTCGGTTATTGTGCAAAGATACGACAAAGATACGAAAGGACGCACCGAATGTCGAAAAGAATGCACCGTCTCACCCTTCACGACACATCACATCTCTGTCGAAAGAACTGCATAGCCCGTGTTCGGTATCCTTTGTTCGATCAGGTTTTCACGAAACGCCGTTCGGCAAAAATAAAACGGCGGAAGAATTTCTTCAAACGGCGTTTCGTCAAATTCTTTCGCCGTTTCGTTATTTTGTTTGAGGGAAAGGGTGAAATAATCCGGAAAGGGTAATCTCACTATCACAAGTTCATTCCGATTAAAGCACACAAAGTCATAAGCCGGTTGCAAAGCGTAGGTTCGATTATTCGTCCCCCTCATTCGCCTTTTTGTTATACCTTTGCAAACAAAAAGAACAATGGGATTCAAACTCAGAGCTGTCGAACTCGAAGACGCAGATTTATTCTACGAATGGGAAAACGATATGGCGACATGGGAAGTCGGCAACACTCTCCGACCTTTTTCTCGCTTCGCATTGGAACAATATGTCATGCAATCGCAGAATGAGAGTTTCTATGCGGCGGGGCAAATGCGGCTTATGGTCGATGTGGAAGACGAAGAGGGTATCAGAACCATCGGTTGTGTGGATTTGTTCGACTTCGAACCGAGAGATTTGCGTGCAGGCATGGGTTTGCTGATTCGTAAAGAAGAAAGGGGAAAAGGATACGCCAAAGGGATATTGGAATTGCTTTGGAATTATGTCGTGAAGGCTTATTCGCTCAGACAGCTTTACTGTTTTGTTCCCTGCGACAACCAAGCGAGCAAACGCATGTTGCTTTCCGGCGGCTTCGCACACACTGCCACATTAAAGGATTGGATATATATCGACGGTAAACCGAAAGACGTGGAAGTTTATCAACGAATAAAAAACGACTGATGATGAAAAACAGAAAGAAATTGGCGATAATATTGATTGTATGCGGTGTACTGCTTTTTGCAACCGGCATCACATCTGCATTACTCTTGAACGCAAAAGTCAGAAACGATAAAGCGGTGGATTTATATATCTATCCCGCAAGTTCTTACGAAGAAGTATTGAAGCAATTAAAAGAGAAAGGTGTGTTGGAAGGCATAGGCGTATTCTCTTTTTTCACGAAAGCTCTTTCGGATAAGGAGACTTTCCGAAGCGGACACTATACCGTTCAACCGAAAGCAAGTCAACTGGAATTGGCAAAACAACTTGTCAGAGGCTTGCAAACTCCGGTGAAGTTGGTTATAGGGAAAGTCCGGACGCAAGAGGAACTTGCCGAGAAGATGGCAAAGCAACTGATGATAAGTCCCGCAGACATCGATAATGCAATACTCAAAACAGAAAACAGCTCGAACATCTTCGATGACATAGTGCCGAATACATACGAGGTTTATTGGAACATAGGAGCGGAACAACTATTGCAAAGACTGAAAAGGGAGAGTGATAAATGGTGGAGCGGTAAAGACAAGCAACTGAAGAGGCTCGGACTAAGCAGACACGAAGCCGTGGTTCTTGCTTCAATCGTTGAAGAGGAGACGAACAAGAACGAGGAAAAACCGATTATCGCAGGAGTTTATGTAAACAGGCTTCGTCGCGACATGCTCCTGCAAGCAGACCCCACAGTCAAGTATGCAGTGGGAGATTTCACCATAAAAAGAGTAATGTACAAGCATTTGCAAACAGACTCTCCCTATAATACTTATATGTACAAGGGATTGCCTCCGACAGCCATTTGTTTACCGGAACAGAGTTCCCTTAATGCAGTCCTCGGATATGCGGAACACAATTACGTTTTCTTCTGTGCGAAAGACGATTTCTCGGGTTATCATAACTTTGCGGAGACTTCGGCAGAGCATTATGCGAATGCGGACAGGTATCGTGCGGCTCTGAACCGTGAAGGCATAAAATAAAAAAGGGTAAGCTACTTATATCGCACCGCTCAACCTTCTTACCTTGCTGCGTTCCCGCCCTGGGGAGATTCAAAGGGAGCTGGTCGTACAAGACTTACCCATTGCAAAAGTACAACAAAAAAACAAATTCGCAAGACTTCGTAAGAAAATATTTTCCGCCTATTTGGAAAACACTTTGACAGCCAAAGGCTTTGCTACTTGCAAGAAGTGGTTCCATCTTTTAGCATATCGCTGCTTTTTTGCAGCATCGAGAATGCATACGTCCTCATTTCGCGAGCTTTCGACGAGTGTATCCCTATCAGATTTCGCTTTTCAATATCAGCCAATCGGTAGAGTTTTTCCTTGCCCGAGCGTTCGTTTATGTAGAAATACTCATCGTCCAAAACTCCGAGCTTATCATCCGCACTGAAATAGGCATATTGCCGCACCACTCTTTGCAAATCCACACCCAAAGTATTGTTTCCGTAATCTTCAAACAGCATTGAAAGTACCGTAGGTGCAATATCTATCTGCAAAGCAAGGCAACTATCCTTTTGCGGCGGTATTTGAGCGGGACAATACAGTATCATAGGCGTATGATGATAAGACAATGGCATTTCATACTTTGAACCCGGCTTTACGTAACCGTGATCTGCCACAAGCACAAAGAGAGTGTTCTCGAACCAATCCTGCTTGCGTGCAAGCGAAATAAAATGACCGATTGCCCAATCGGCATACTCGACCATCTGTTGCTTCAACTCTTTGCTCTTTGGCTTGAATGCGATGTCTGTCGGCAAGATATAGGGACCGTGATCGCTTGATGACAGCAAACATGCAAAGAATGCCTTCCCCTTATCCCTCTTATTGATTATCTCGATGGCTTTCTCATACATCACATGGTCGCTCACGCCGAGCGTACTCTTGATTTGTTTGGACGGATAGTCGCTTTGCGATATGATTTTCTGCACTTTGTTGGCATGAAGAAAGCCTGCTATGTTGTCGAATTGGGCATCGTGAGTTGTGAAATAAAAGGTTTGATACCCTCTTGCGGCAAAATTATTCGGCAAACCGCACATTTGCGGAATCATTGTAGCCTTCATGCTATGCCTTGAAAAGAGAGCAGGGTGTGCAAACAGCGTAGAATACAAACCGTTGTAGGTATGAATGCCCGCAGTGTAACATCTCTCGTAACTCAACGAAGCATCAATCAAAGCATCCAAAGAAGGCGTCAAACGACTCTCCGCATTAAAATGTCCGACCTTATCCGCAGACATGGATTCCATGATAAGAACAATCACATTCGTGCCTTTCCTCAATTTCAAAACCCGATTGTTTTCTCTCTCGGCCTCCATCTGTCGCTTCCAAACCTCGTTTGCCGTCTTGCCATCGACAAGTTGCAGAGGTTTGTTTGCCGTTTTGTTGTATTCCTCGACGCTTTTCAAAAGTGTAAACGAGGGATTCAAACCGACATAATTGAGGAAAGCATTATCGCAATGGTATGCCGTTCCGACCCTCAGCGGACTTTTCGCAGCCAATCTGCCACGCATTCCCACACAACAAAGCAATACGCACAGCAAGGCAAAAGGCACACTCTTGAAATACCGTACATCTTTACGCTTTTGCAACAACACTTTCTTGTAATACCTATTCATCAACAATACATAGAGAAAACAAACCACCGCAAACAACAATGCGAAAACCAAATAAGCCGGTTCCTGCACTATCATCTTGACAAGAAAACCGAAAGAGGAGAAATAAGAAAATACCGTGGCATTCAGATGTGCGAAGAAGTAATTGAAATACGGTATATCGGCAGCCGAAATCAGGAAAGCGACAGAAAACACCGTGCAAGTGAAAATGTGGACAATCTTATAGTACACCTTATTCTCTATCTTGGCGAAATACCCTGTCAATACAGCCAACAGAGGCAACGCAAGCAAATAGCAACTGACGCATGTGTCGAATTGCAGACCTATTGCAAAGCTCTTCAACAACAAAGCATCGATTGCGACCTCATGCTCCGCCGTCATCATATACACGATTACCAACAGAAATCTGAATATTCCGAAAAAGACCACGCCGGTCAGGTAAGTAAGAAAAATATATGCCGTTCTCATGAATTATCTCTTTATTTCGTTTGTTTCTCCGCCCTATCGGACGCAGGGTATTTCCTCATTGCAATCACAAAGTCTGCATTGCAGCCATTTTCGCAAAGTGTCCGTTCAAGTTCATCAGTTCCTCGTATGTACCGCTCTCTATTATACGACCTTTTTCCATGCAAACGATTTTATCCGCCGTCGTTATGGTCGATAGTCTGTGGGCTATGACAATGCAGGTCTTGCTCTTGCTCAATTCGTCTATCGCCCTGCGGACAAGTTCCTCGCTTTGGGCATCGAGTGCCGAAGTCGCCTCATCCAATAGCAGTATTTCCGGATTTTTCAACAGTTCCCTCGCTATGCAAAGTCTCTGTCGCTCACCTCCCGAAAGGCTCATTCCCCTATCGACCAAGCGGGTGTCGTAACCTTTCTCGCACTTCATTATGAAGTCATGGGCATTCGCTGCACGTGCTGCCGCTTCCACCTCGCTGCGACTTACATTCGGGTTGGCGAAAGCAATGTTATTGAATATTGTATCGTTGAATAAAATCGCCTGTTGGCTCACATAACCTATCTTCCGCCTCAAAGAATTTATGTTCAAGCTCTTTATATCCTTTCCGTCTATGCTTAACACTCCCGAAGTGCAGTCTGCAAAACGCGGAATCAAATCCACAAGAGTCGATTTGCCCGCTCCGGAAGCACCTACCAACGCAACGGTTTTGCCTTTCTCAATCACCAAATCTATATCATGCAGAACCTCTTCTCCGGATTGCGAATAGGAGAAGCAAACTCCCTTGAACACTATCTCCTTTTCAAACTTCTGCAAAACCTCCGCATTCTCTCGCTCCTTTATTCTCTCGTCCGCACCGAGTATTTCGTTCACTCTTTCCGCACAAGGCTCGGCACGCTGCAAATTATAGAACGCCGTGGCAACGGCTTGCAAAGGAGCGATGATACGTGCGAAGATAAGCGTGAAGCCTATCAGCATTTCCGGAGCGAGTTCTCCCTCCAACACCATACCGCCTCCGAATACCACCACGAACACAAGGGCGGCTATTGCGAGGAATTCGGTCAAGGGCGAAGCCAATTCCCGTCTTCGCAACACCTTTATCGCCGTTTTGGTGTAATCTTCATTATCCTTGCAAAATTTTTTCAGCACGAAATCCTCGGCATTGAACGCCTTTATCAGCCGCAGACCGTATATGCTTTCCTCGCATACCGAAAGCAAAATGCCCATACGCTTTTGAGCCTTGGTGGAATTGCGTTTCAAACTCTCACCCACCTTTTTTATCAGGAAATAAGCGACAGGCACGACAAGCAAGGTCAACAACACCAACTTCCATGATACAATCAACAAAGTAACAAAGCAGAACAACACCATCAAAGGGTCTTTCACCAACATCTGCAAACTGCTCAGAACGCTCCATTCCAATTCCTCCAAATCGGAAGTAAGGCGGGAAATCAAATCTCCTTTCTTTTGGTTTGAGAAAAAGCCGACAGGCAATATGGTCATCTTGTAATAGAGTGCGTTTCTCAAATCACGTGTTATTCCGTTACGAATCGGAGCAAGAAAATACATGCCGAGATAACGGAAAAGAGCCGAAAAGAAAACGCAAACGAGATATACCGAACTTATTGCGAACAAACAGGCATATATACCGTGCTTTTCGCTGTACGCATTTATGTGCCATGAAACATAATCCAAGATAACGTCCCTGTCGAAAGCGAACTCAGGGCATTGCGGCGGAGCCGAAGTAATTCCGAACAAAACCGAAACGAACGGAATTACCACAACGAAAGAGAACAAAGAAAAAAAGACATACACGGCATTGGAAAGAATATTCAGAACGACCTCTTTCTTGTACTTCGATATGCCTTTGATGATTTCGAATACGTTTTTCATTCAATCGGATTTTGGTTCAAAAAGCCTTGTTGCCTTATGAAAGCCGCTTCTTTTTATCTTGATGAAACGAAACGCCGTTCCATCAGGAATGAATCGGCGTTTCGATTTTTTCTTCCGCCGTTTCGCCAAATTAAAACGGCGTTTCATAATCGTCTAATAACGATAGTGTTCCGCCTTATAAGGACCTTCCACCCTTACACCTATATAATCGGCTTGTTTTTGCGTCAGCTTGGTCAGCTTCACACCTATGTTGGCAAGATGAAGCCTTGCAACCTCTTCGTCCAAGGTCTTGGGCAGACGATAAACGCCCACTTCGTATTTCTTTGTCCAAAGTTCGATTTGTGCGAGTGTCTGATTGGTGAACGAATTGCTCATAACAAAGGACGGATGTCCCGTTGCACAACCGAGGTTCACCAACCTGCCCTCTGCCAAGAGGTAAATGCAGTGTCCGTCGGGGTAAATGTACTTATCGACCTGCGGTTTTATGTTCACTTTCTTTATACCCTCCCACTTTTCGAGCCTTTCGACCTGTATCTCATTGTCGAAGTGTCCGATGTTGCACACTATTGCTTCCGACTTCATGCGAGCCATATCCTCTGCAGTGATGACATCGCAATTTCCTGTGGTCGTTACGTAAATGTTTCCTTGCGGCAAAGCATCTTCAAGCGTCGTTACCTCGAAGCCTTCCATCGCAGCCTGCAACGCACATATAGGGTCGATTTCGGTAACCAGCACTCTCGCTCCGTAACCCCTCATGCTCCTTGCACAACCCTTGCCAACATCTCCGTAACCGCACACGACAACGACCTTTCCCGCTATCATGACGTCCGTGGCTCTCTTTATGCCGTCTGCCAACGACTCTCTGCAACCGTAAAGGTTATCGAACTTGCTCTTCGTTACCGAATCATTCACGTTGATTGCCGGAATAAGCAATTCGCCACGCTCCATCATCTGATACAAACGATGAACGCCCGTGGTGGTTTCCTCGCTCACGCCCCTCAAACGCTTCATTATCTTATGCCATTTGCGATTGTCCTCCGATTGAACTGCCTTCAAGGTTTTCAATATTATGCTTTCTTCCGTCGAAGCGGGAACTGCATCGAGCAAAGCGGGATTATCCTCCGCCGCATAACCCTTATGCACCAGCAAAGTGGCATCTCCGCCATCATCGACAATCAAATCAGGTCCCTCTCCCTGCGGAAAAGACAACGCCATGTTCGTACACCACCAATAATCCTCCAAACTCTCACCCTTCCAAGCAAACACCGGTACACCGCTTGCCGCAATGGCAGCCGCAGCATGGTCTTGCGTTGAGAATATATTGCAGGAACACCACCTCACATCGGCACCCAATTCCACCAAAGTCTCGATTAACACTGCCGTTTGTATCGTCATGTGCAACGAACCCATGATTTTGGCTCCCTTCAACGGCTTTTGCTTTCCGTATTTCTCTCTCAAAGCCATCAAACCAGGCATTTCCTTTTCGGAAATCTCTATTTCCTTTCTTCCCCACTCTGCAAGGGAAATATCTGCGACCTTATAATTCAATGTATTGTCTGTCATATCAAATCGTATTTCGTGTTTAATTCATCAATTTGTAAATCTCGAAAAATATATCCGTGTTTTGCATCACTCCCGTGAAGTTCTCCGCTCCCTGACCGAAAGAATAAACCGGCACAGGCACGCCCGTGTGATCCAAAGACGTCCAAACGTCTTTCGTCTTCTTGCCCTCGGCAGGCAGTGTCAGCCCTCAGGTTTCATGATCGGCTGTAACGATGACGAGGGTATTGCCGTCTCGCTTGGCGAAGTCCAAAGCCATGGCAACGCAACGGTCGAAGTCCAGCACCTCATCAATCATCAGCTTGTACTTATTATAGTGTGCTTCCATGTCTATCTTACTTCCCTCCAACATCATGAAGAAACCTTTCTCGTTTCTGCCGATTACCTCCAAGGCTTTCGCCATATTGCTTTGCATTATGCCTCCCCGCTTGGCGGCTTCCGCCAAATGCTCCTCGGCAAAGAGACCGATGATTTTATCGTTGCTGCTGTTGCTCAACTCCTGTTGCGAGAATATTACGTCGTAACCCCTTGCCCGCAGGCTGTCCGCAAGGTTCAGTTTATCCTTTCGCCCTGTGGGAAGAAACCTTTTGCTGCCTCCGCCCAGTGCGACATCGCAATATCCATCCAAATAGCACAAAGCTATCTCGTCTTGCAACTTACGGTCTTTCACATTGGCGACGAAACTTGCCGGAGTGGCGTGTGTAAGGTCGCAGGAACAGACAATGGCAGTCGATTTGCCGTATTGCTTCGCTATTTTCAAGAGAGAGGGGTGCGAGAAGCCGTTCCCGTCAAGTCCTATGGCATGATAATTCGCCTTATGTCCCGTTGCAATCGCCGTTCCGCCCGCTCCCGAATCGGTTACCTTTCTATCCGCACAAGTGGTTATGGAAAAGCCCGTAACAGGCATTGAAAACATTGCAAGGGAGTCGCCGTTTGCCATGTATGCGGCATAACTTTGAGCCAAGCCCATGCCGTCTCCTATCAACAATATGACGTTCTTGACTTTCTGTTGCGGGAATGCGACAAGGCACATCACCGAAAGCAAGAACACAATGACCGTTTTTTTCATCTTTCTTACAAATTCAGTTGTTCCAATATGGTGTTGTAAAGCCACTTGGTGTCCTTTCCCATTGCTCTTACCTGCTGCGGTACTATGCTTTGGGCGGATTGTCCGGGAGTGGTGTTGATTTCCAAGAAGAAAATCTTGTTCTGCTTTTCGTCATACCTGAAATCGGCTCGGCAAACACCGCTGCAATGCAATCCTTTGTAGATTTCCTCGGTCAAATGTTGTATTCTCTCGGTGAGTTCGGGGCTTATCGGTGCAGGTGTCAGTTCTTTGCTTTTACCCTTGTACTTTGCCTCGTAATCGAAGAACTCGTTCATCGGCACGATTTCGGCAACAGGCAGAGCCTTAACCTCATTGCCGATTTGCATTACGCCGCAACTGAATTCTCTTCCCTCTATGAACTCCTCTATCATCACATCGTGCCATACTCCGAAGGCTTTCTCCACAGCCGGAAGCAAGTCCTCCTGCTTGCAAACCTTGCTCATGCCGATTGAAGAACCGCCGGCAGTGGGCTTCACGAAGACGGGCAGTTTCACTCTCTGCATTATTTCCTCCGAACTCAAAGGAGCCGTTTTGCTTGTGATGACATTATTCGCCACATTAACAATGCCGAGACTCCTTACCACAATATTGCATATGGATTTGTCGAAAGTGATTGCAGAAACTATGGTCGAACAGGTTGTATATGGGATTTGAAGCATATCGAAATAGCCTTGCAACAAACCGTCTTCCCCCGGTGTTCCATGTATGGTTATGTAGGCAGCATCGAAAAGCACCTTCTCCGCACCGAAACGGAGAGAGAAATCGTTCTTATCCACTTCCGTTCTTACCCCGTTTTGCTCGCAATACCACGATTGGCGGGTAAGAATTATAAGATAAACATTATACTTTTCCTTGTCGATGTCTTCTTTAATCTGTTTTGCGGAAGCAACGGATACTTCAAACTCTCCCGAATATCCGCCTGCAACCAATGCTATGTTTTTCTTCATTGCGATTAGTGATTTTGCGTATTGTCGTTTTCAACGATGGATTTCTCGATGGAGGACAGGCTTTGTTTCATGTCGGTGAGGAATTTTTTCAGTTCGTTCAGCGTAAACGCCACCTCGGCAGCCGCATCGGTTTTCGCCTGTCTCTGTTGCCTCAACACTCTCTTCGCCCCGTCCAAGGTATAACCGCAATCCCTTGTCAGATACACCAACTTCTTCAAAAAAGCCACATCATTCTTGCTGTATTGCCTCAAACCCTTGGATGTGCGTTGAGGTCTGAGACTGCCGAACTCCTTTTCCCAGAAACGCAAAGTGGGTTGCGACACGCCCAAACACTCCGATACCTCGGCTATGCTGTAATACAACTTATCTATCATACTGCAAAGGTAAATATTATTTTCATTTTCCAGCACCCGAAGCCTGCTATATTTTACCCCCGAAGCCCTCCGACCGAACACCATAAGCACCGGTAGCAACCGAACGCCCTTTCACAAAATCAAAACGCCGAAAGAATTTTCCGTAACGCCGTTTCATCACGACGAATCGGCGTTCTGTTTCCATCGAAAAGGCATATTATCCAATTCATTGGTTTACCGACATATATCAATGAATGATAAATCAAGTTCCATACACCGGTTACAAGTATGGCAAGCCTCTTATATGGGTAAGTATTGCAATAAGATAATAAGACAGAAAGCAGAATTTCCATTCCTAATGCAAAAAAGCCTGCCGGATTGCGACTTCGGAGAGTTTCAAGGCGAAAAAGATATTGCAAAACGTACCGATGTTATTGCATTACCGCAGGAAAATCACGGCTGACGGCCGAATAGATAAAAAGAAGAGTTCGACACCGAGCCGAACTCTTCTTTTACTTTTTAATTTTCTCTTGCGGATTGACGGAGGCTGCCGTCGGCAGTGTCCCTTTTCGGCAATCCGTGAAACGAAAACTTATTTCAGGTTTATTGTTCCCTTGCACCCATTCTGTCCATGGCACAACGGAAGCCTATCCAACTTGCACTCTTATTCTGATCCAAGAAACGCCTTTGTCCGGGGCTTAGATAGAATGCTCTATCCTTCCAAGAACCGCCTTTAACCACTCTTGCCTTGTCATCGACCATGGAAGTATTTCCGAAATCGTACATTCCGCTCGATACAGGCTTCATTTCCTCATCTTCATTGTCTTCCGCAGGAGCTGCTTCCTCGTCTCCGTTGTCGGTTATCCAAGCATCGGTAAGTTGAGATGCCAAATCACCGTCCAAATAGTTTATGTTATCGGATTGACGATAGTTCATTCTGTTGATACATTCCTCTGTGGTTACGGCTCTGTAAGATATTCTTCCCAAAGAGTCCTTTTCCGCTATCATACCGTCGCTATCCGTTACCTTGGTCATGTAAACGTTTCCTCTGAACGGGTTCATGTCATCGGCATCTATGCCTGTGTTCGGTCTGTAAACGTCCATTACCCATTCCGCAACGTTACCTGCCATATTGTAAAGACCGAAATCATTAGGGAAATAGAACATTACCGGTGCCGTATATTCCCAATGGTCGTTCAAAGCACTTGCAACACCCATTGCATCGCCACGGCTTCTCTTGAAGTTGGCCAACATTTCGCCGTAATACTTCTTTTCTGCAGACCTTGTGATGTGTCCGTTCCATGGATAAATTCTTCTCTCCACTATACGCTCGTCAACAGTATTTCCGACCAAGGAAAGAGCTGCGTATTCCCACTCTGCTTCCGTCGGAAGGCGGAAACGTGGCAACAAAATGCCGTCCTCCGGTCTTACTTTACGCGTTCCTTGCGAGTTAGGGTCCAAATCCTCCAAGTCTCTCTTCACGTAACCTTCGTATTGTCCCGCAAGGTAAGCGTCTGTCGTGAATACATTATCGCCTTGTTGGTCGGGATCGAATTCCAATATACCTTCGTCAATCAGAATCTTCTCATTGACACGATCCGTTCTCCAATTACAATACTCGGAAGCCTGAACCCAACTTACGCCGACCACAGGATACTCTGCCCATGACGGATGGCGGAAATAGTAGTCCACCATAGGTTCGTTATAGCTTAACTTCGATCTCCAAACCAAGGTATCGGGAAGAGCTCTTTGGTAAACCTCGGGATAATCATTGCCATACACTCTGTTCAACCAATAAAGGTATTCCCTATATGCAAGATTCGTTACCTCGCATTCGTCCATATAAAATGATGAAACAGTCGCTTTCTTCGGTTGATTATGCCATTCGTATCTCACATTGTCCGTCATGGAACCCATAACGAACGCTCCACCCTCGATGAATACCATTCCGGGAGGGGTCATCTGCTCTTCTGCATTTGCAGCTTCAAATCCGCCCCATTTCGAATCGTTCAAATTCCAACCGGTAGTTGAAGAGGTTTGCTTACCCTTGCAACCGAAGAAAAGGGCTACAACGCTTAAACCAAGGATTACTTTGCCGATTATTCTCATATTACTCTGTTGTTTTATTGTTCTACCATTATATTGTTCTGCTATGCCGAGTAAAGGTCATCAGAATGAAGGACACTTTATCGGTTTTATCTTTTTACGTTTTTCAGGGCAAGGAAGTTGCGCCCCCAAGGTTACTTCATGAGCTCCGCCCGAAGCATTAGACAACTTGGATACCGTGATATCGTAGCTATATCCTATCTTGAATGATTGGTATTGCACTCCGAACATCAGCACCAAGGCATCTGCATTGGCGAAACTGATGGATTGACGAAACCAAGTGCCGACTATGAACGGTTCCCAGTCCAAATAGAGTCCGTAATTTATCATTTGGAACTTTCCTTGCATGCTGTAAATAATGTTAGGCGAGATTATCGGAGCTCCGAAGAAAGCATTGGTTCTTCGTTTGTCCCTTGCAAGATTAAATCTCAGTCCGGCATTTGCAGTAAACCTTATAGGAACTCTGTTATAGGAGATAAAGCCGTCATCGGGTCTCAAAAGATTTGCCGCAGACACTCCCGCAAACCAATTCTCTCCGTATGCCACGGCTCCTGCCGCTATATCGAAATATGTATGCGACAAATCATCTGGTCTTTCCGCCATTGTACCATAAATAAATCCGTAACGCGGGTCTATCATATCGGGAAACGCCAACTTGTCCCAATCCAAACTGCGGTTCGTAAGGCTCGCCTGTGCCGCCACATTGACGTAAACATCTCTCGCAACCTTCAATCGAAGGGAGTAAATCAACGCCGCAGTGTTAGTCCTGTAAAAATCGCTTTGAGCATCACTCATAATCATAGCTCCGACTCCGCCGGATATTGCGTCGAAGTATTGATCATAGCTCGCCGTAAAGGTCTTGAATGCGTCCAAACCCGGCCATTGGTTTCTATAAGATAGGGAAAACCTCGGGCAAACAGCCGTTCCTGCCAATGCAGGGTTGGTATATAGCGGATTGGCATAGAATTGCGAGAAGTGAGGATCCTGTGCCTGTAAGCCTAAGCCCACACTCATAAACGCAATCACAAGAATCAGTATTTTTTTCTTCATATTCTGCTTACTCATTTTTTTGAGACTGTACCTTGTTAACTCTGTTTGAATTGGCAATATTACGAAAAAATCTTCACACATCAACGCTTTCTTCGTTTTTTTTCTTCGATGCATATTGCTCATTCGGGCTAACTATCCGTGTTTTCAGAGTAAAACCAAACAATCCCGCCCTTATTACTCTTCTCTTTCTTATATCGCAAAAATCCGTCTTTTGTTTCATTTTCGCCATTTCATGAAGCAAAAAATCGTATCTTCGATCCGTCGAACTCTTTCGCCGTTCCGATAAATTATTACGCCGTTTCGTAAAATTCTTTCGCCGTTTCATTTTCTTCTTTCCCTATTTCGTTTCCCATGCAATAAAATACTGATTTTCGGTGTTTCTATCTTAGCTCTTTCGGAGCATGTTTGATTGGTTTAACAGAAGATTATTTTCACATGAGACGACAGTTGATTTGTTTTTTTACGGCGTTGGCAGGATTTATATGCTTGAATGCTCAAGGTCTCTCCTACCCCGCCTCCTCCGTTCTTGCACACGGTTCATGGTACACGGTAAACATTCCGTCCAACGGCATATATAAGTTGACCTATTCGGATTTCGTATCCTTGGGTGTGCCGGAAGAGGATATAAACTTCGACAATCTTTCCATATTCGGGCGTCCCGGCAAGGCGATTTCGGAAAAGAATTCGGAATACACCCAATCCGACATAACGGAAAATGCTATCTATGTGAACCCTGCCTCAAAGTACGCACTCTTTTATGCAGAGAACACCATGTCCCTCGATTACGACACGGAAAACTCCCGTTTCGACTTTTCCATACACCCTTACTCCGATGTTTCCACCTATTTCATAACATTCGATGCAAATATAGGAAGCAAAAAACGTATCTCCGCCCGAGAGGAAATACATTCCGCTGCAACACATCAGGCGACCACTGCTCACGATGTCTTTATCCATAAACGAGAAGTGGCAAATCTTTTGGGCAGCGGCAGGAACTGGGTCGGGGAATCCTTTTCCGCAGGGTCGCCGGAACTCTCCATTCCTCTGAATCTGCAAAACGTATCGAGCGAACAAAGCACCGAAATAACCGTCAAGGTTCTCAACCAAAGCGAAACGCCATCTTCATTCGATTGCAAACTGAACAATACCTCCCTCGGCAGCATAACGGTCAACAAAACGCCTACCGACTACATCGCTTATGCCGGAAGCAAAACCTTTTCAGTCAAAATAACAAACGACAACAGCACTTTGAAAATCGCTTTCAACGGACAGGGAACCTCCAAAGGCAGACTTGATTACATCAAAGCGGATTACGTCAAAAGACTACACTACAACAACGCCTCCCTTCGCTTTTATGCAACAGAGAACATAGGCAACGATAATATAGTCGGCTATCAAATAAGCAACGTCAAGGCAAACAACTTTCAAATATGGGAAATCCGAAACGGCAATGCCTGTTCGGTGAATGACTATTCGCAAGATGGCGAAACGGTCAGCCTGAAAATCAAAGCCGACACGGTGTGCAGCGTCATCATGTTCAGCGGCAGCAATTTCCCGACACCGACTCTGAAAGGCAAAATAGAAAATCAAAATCTCCATGCGTGGGAAGCAGCAGATTTTGTCATCGTTACCGCCCCTGCTTTCTTGGAACAGGCGGAACGACTTGCCGAATTACACCGCACATACGATGGAATAAACGTCAAAATCGCCACGACACAGCAGGTATATAACGAATTCTCTTCCGGCACAAAGGATTTCCTTGCCATAAGAGAGTTGATGCGAATGCTATATAATAAATATGTAGAGACAGGTTCGGCACCGAAGAATCTGCTTCTTTTCGGCGATGGCACTTTCGACAACAAGAATATCCTTAAATACAACAACAATTTCATTCCCACCTACCAAGCGGAAAGCTCTTTGATAAACGCAGGCTCTTCTTTCACGACGGACGACGTTCTCACCTACCTTTCGCCATACGCAAGCGGAAACATACGGGATACAATGAGCATAGGAGTGGGACGATTTACCGTAAACACACCCGCAGAAGCACAAAACATGGTGAACAAGTGCGAAAGGTATATAAGCAAAGCCGACATCAAAGCCGGAGATTGGGGAGATTGGAGGAACGCAGTAACTTTGACGGCAGACGATGCCGATACGTGGGGAGAGAGGTACTTCATCGAGAACGCAGAAAACATATACTACGAAATAAACGCAACAAATCCTAATTTGAATGTGGAGAAGATTTATTCCGATGCCTACAAGCAATACTCTTCTTCGGCAGGAGCCACATACCCTGACGCATCGAAAGCCATCAATCAAAGAATGAAGAAAGGTTGTCTGCTGTTCAACTATGTCGGACACGGCTCCGACGACCACCTTTCTAGTGAAAGATTGATTACCATCACCGATATAAGCGGTTGGAAGAACTATAACGCATTACCGATCTTCATTACCTCCACATGTGAGTTCACTCGCTTCGACCAAGTCGATAAACAATCGGCGGGAGAGTTCGTTCTATCTTCCGAAAACGGCGGCGGAATAGCACTCATCTCGGCTTCGAGAAAAATTCCTTCGAGGAACGAAATCAACAAAAATCTGCATAAATTTGCCGTAATCAAAGAAAACGGACAGGGATTGACTTTCGGAGAAGTTTTCATGAAGGCAAAAAACGCCACCAACTTAGTTGTGGAAGAGAGAAGCATCGGTCTGTTTGGAGACCCTGCGTTAAGGATAAGTCTTCCGCAGTACGACATCAAGACAACGAAGATAAACGACAACTCACTCGAAGACCCGGGTGTACAAGACACCGTAAGAGCATTATCAAACATGTATATAGAGGGAGAAATAACCGATGAAGCGGGAATGAGAGTGGAAAATTTCAACGGCAAAGTGCAAATCACCATTTTAGATAAGGCAAGCAATTACAGGACTTTGGACAACGAAGGATTGAATACGGACATAGAGTTCGAGCAACAAAAGAACATTCTTCACAAAGGCACGACCACCGTAACGGACGGCCGCTTCGCATACCGTTTCATGCTGCCTAAGGATATTGCATACAACTACGGAAACGGCAAAATCAGCTATTACGCCCAATCGGACAGCCTCGACGCAGCCGGAAACTTCACAAACTTCATCATAGGCGGCATCGACACGACGGTAAATATAACGGAGAGCAGACCGAATGTACGATTGTTCCTGAACGATACCAACTTCCGCAACGGCGGAATAACGGATGAAAACCCGCAACTCTTTGCAATAATCACCGATTCCTCTGCAATAAATACCGTAGGCACAGGTTTGGGACACGACATCATGGCACGATTGGACAACGCCGCAAACACATTCGTCCTGAACGACTATTTCGAACCATCGGGCGAAGATTTCTCGCAAGGAATCATACGTTTCCCGCTCTCAGACCTCACGGAAGGAACTCATACTTTGAGCATAAGAGTCTGGAACATCTTCAACTTTTCTTCACAAGCCGAAATAAGTTTCGTCGTCAAGTCTTCCAAACGCGGAGAGCAAATGAAATTGAAGAATTACCCTAATCCGTTCTCCGAAAGCACCGAAATAATTTTGGAACACAACCAAGCGAACAGCATACTTTCGGCAGAATTGCAAATATTCGACAGAACCGGAAGATTGGTTCTTCAAGAAGATGTTACGCCATACATAAGCACATACACCGTGGGACCGATACAATGGGACGGAAGCTCCAATGGCGGAGGACAAAGCGGCAACGGCATTTTCTTTGCAAGGATGCGATTGAAAACCAATACCGACGAAATTTACACAGAACCTCAAAAGATGGTCATTTTCGGTCGCTCGAAATAATAAAAGTATATCGCACACGTTTCAAACAAGCATATAAAAACTATAAACAAGATGAAGAAAACACTAATCGCAATACTTCTTGCCACTTTTGCGTCAACAGGTTTTGCACAGTTGAGCAACCCTAATGCAAACGTAGATTGGCTTACTGGAAAAGTAGAGAACGGCAACCGTATAATATCGACCGGCGTTCCCTTATTGCTGATTGCTCCCGATTCGAGAGCCGGTGCAATGGGCGATGTCGGTGCAGCGAGCAGACCAGATGCCAATTCCATACATTGGAATGCCGCAAAGCTTTCTTTCATGGAGAAACAAGCAGGGCTTACCTTCACTTACTCGCCATGGTTGAGGGAAATAGTTTCAGACATCAAACTTATGTACCTCAGCGGTTACTATCGCTTGGACGAACGTAACACATTGGGAGCCTCCCTGACCTATTTCTCACTCGGTTCCATAGATTTTTTCAGCGAAGACGGTCAGGCAACGGGAACATACAAGCCTAACGAGTTTGCCTTTGACGTAGCCTATTCGATGAAACTCTCGGAAAACCTGTCCATGTCCTTGACGGGAAGATATATTCGTTCGGATTTGACGCAGGGACAGAACGTTGGAACGACTTCAACGCATGCTGCCAATGCAGGAGCTGCCGATTTGGGATTGTATTACCAAAACAAAATCGACTTGGAAATGCCTTCGGAATATGCTTTCGGTGTTCAAATTTCCAATCTCGGTTCAAAGATTTCATATTCCGACAATATGGAAAGTTCTTTTTTACCCGCAAATTTGAGAATAGGCGGAAGGTACAGCATGGATTTCGACCAATTCAACAACCTCTCCGTAATAGCAGACTTCAATAAACTTTTGGTTCCGACACCTCCCGTTTACGACGATGAAGGCAACATATTCGCAGGCAAAGACCCCAACGTGGGAGTATTGCAAGGAGCAATCCAATCATTCTATGACGCACCCAACGGCCTCAAAGAGGAATTGCAGGAAATAAGCATGTCTCTCGGTTTGGAATACTGGTACAATAAAATACTTGCCGTTCGTGCCGGTTACTTCTATGAAGCAAAGAACAAAGGTGCAAGGAAGTATCTTACCCTCGGAGCAGGACTACGCTACAACGTAATGGGCTTGGACATCAGCTACCTCATCTCCACATCATCTTTGAACAACAACCCGTTGAAGAATACTTTGAGAGTATCCTTGTCATTCGACCTTTAATCCGAAACCGAACAGCGTTCCGGAAAAATAAAACGCCGAAAGAATTTAACGAAACGCCGAAAGAAAAAATTCTTTCGGCGTTTCGGTTTTGATGGAACAAAGTTTCATTTTCTTCTTCCTATGTAAAAATCCAAGAATCCAGCAGAAAGCAGTTGAACATGTAGGCTGTCCAGCATATATTCAGCAGTATGCATGCAACAAGTGCAGGGTAAAGCAGACGTTTTCCAAATCTCCGATGGAAGAACGCAAGCAAAGAGCCGAGCATGACAAGCCATGTTCCTGCGAAGTCGGCTTTGAAGAAATTGTGTCTGCACAATACGACGGTGATCAGCCCTATAACCGCATAGGCTGCCTCCCACATTTTGTTTCTTCGGTTTTTCACCGTATCGAACAGCAGAAAGACGAAGAAAGGTGTTGCCAACAGATAACGGGCAAGGGAATACAATCCGCCGTGTTGGGTCAAGAGTGCGGTGAATATGTTTCCCGTCAGGAAGAGAAGGCTTAGCAACCTCGTATATTGCCAAGTCGTGATTTCCTTTTCCACTTTTCGTCCGATACCTGCAAGAAAGGCTCTCACCGACACAACTATCATCGGCACAAAGTAAAGCAAGAGAAAAGGGTCTGTTATGCTCTTACCCTCCGATGACCAATCCGAGAACGGCAATTCGGGAAGCGACAAGTATTTTCCCCATATCTTCTGCGATATAAAGAACTGAAGAAAATTTTCTGCACCTCTTAATTTTTGGAATATCATGACACACAACACACCAAGGACGACCGGCAATATTCTTTTACCGAATCGGGCGAGAAAAAGCAGGGGTTTGCGATGATATGCCAGCGATATGATTTCTGCGAACAGGAATACGGCTATCAGTATCGAAGCCGAGGCTTTCGTCATCGAAGCAAGCAGAAAACCGATAAAGTAAAAACCGTATTTTTCTTTAATTACTCCATACAGTCCCACCGCTATGCAAAGGAAGAAGAGAGCTTCGGTATATGGCATCATGAATATGACGAGGTACGGAACGCAAAGCACGAGCAGAAAAGCCCATGGCGGCAACTCGTTTCCGAATATCTTGAACATTATCAGCATTCCGATTGCGAACAACAAGCAATTGAGTATTCCTATACTCAAACTATCCAAACCTGTCGCCCTCCAAAGCACCGAGAACAAAGGGAAGAAAGCCCAACACTCTATTCGCTCCGTCGTATAAAGCGTTTCCTTTATTCTCTTGTAGTGTTCGGCGTCCCATGAGTTCATCTTTCCGGCTTCTATTCTCTCGAATGGTTTATCGGAATTGTTGACGCACTTGCCTCCGTTCCCGTCCGAGCTTACGTCGTAGGTCTTGAAAACATGCCTCAGCGGTGTATGTACCGCCGGTTCCTGCAAAAGTCTGTGCAAACCGAAGACTGCCGCAAAGAATACGATTATCGCAAAGCCCGACAACCATATTCGCTTGTTCGTTTTATTCATATAATGTCATTTTACGGTTTTCTGATATTCTTTTTGCAAAGATATACCGTTATTTCAAAGCTGACAAATATATGTACCCCTTTTTCAGAATCTGTAAATGAGACTCAGGTTCGCTATGTTGATATACGGGTCTTTATTATAATCCTTTGCGTATGAGAACTCGAAACTTGCACCAACTCCAAAGCGATAATTTGTGACGGGAAGAAAGTATTTGTACGCCAATTCGGCTCCCCATTGGAAGTAATCGCCTGTTTGCGTCGGTAAAGCAACATATTCCGTCTTCACATGTACCCAACCTAAAACTACTCCTGTCGTAAAACGGTGTACCTGCGAGCGATTCGTGAAATTGTATCCGAGAATTATCGAGGTCGAATAACCGCTGTGTTCCCTTATAAAGGTTGCATGACCTGTGGCTGTCATCGTAAAAACATCTTGTTCATTCACTCCCTCGTCCATCATGAGGGCTTTGAATCTCAGGCTTGCAAAATATGTGTTATCGAATCCCACTTCAAAGGAAGGAATATAGTTGAACAACAACTTGCTGTTGTCGAAAGAGTTCGTCGTACTCTCATAATCGAAATCCGCAAAAGGTAAAACGTTCTCCACAATGGCAAAAGAAAATTTCTTTTCACCCTTTTGCGAATAGGAACAAAGGTTTGCAAACAGTACGGCTGCCATTAATAAAAACAATTTCTTCATATTACTTTGTATTTTGTCTTATTC